>Ga0115012_10000005_pt1 | contig 244910 bp, 231 predicted proteins | sample TroAtlMetagenome_FD_88706 | JGI IMG/M metagenome (GOLD analysis project Ga0115012, IMG submission 88706) | Marine eukaryotic phytoplankton communities from Atlantic Ocean - Tropical Atlantic ANT10 Metagenome | ecosystem: Environmental > Aquatic > Marine > Oceanic | place: Tropical Atlantic... | reverse complement strand
TGGCTTCCCTGATCCATCGGCGTAGGACGCTCTCTGCGACCTCGAGATCTCGGCTGGGCTGAACCAAGGCGACGCCGCGTTCCTGCACCAGCCTAACGGCCTCGATCTTGAACTCTTTGCTGAAAGTCCGTCTCTTCATCTGCTGTCTCCAGTATCGCCGTCACGATCTTATCTTCGTGTCCACGAAACCGGCAGCAGGCCACTGAGCATCAGCTACGTCCTCGACCTACGCGAGAAGGACTCGCACCGGAAGGCGCTGCTCACCTGCACCCCGGACATTGGCGCTCTGATCGAGACCGTGGACGGGAGGCGCGTGTGCGTCACCCTCGCCTCGCTCGCAGCCATCTGGAAGCACGAATGACCCTGATCAAGGACCGCAAAGGCGGCACCCCGCGCCTCGTGCTGGTCGGAGACCCCGAAGGCAACCACAAGGCGGGCGACCGCCTCGTCCTGAACCAGTTCACGGGCAACACCGCCCGCTGCAACAAGCACAACGACGACAGCATGAGGAAAGCCTGCCGCTGCGTCGATGAAAGGAGAACCTGATGAGCGACGAACCAACGATGCTCGGCCACACCTGCGCGGACGTCTACCGCATGGAGGAAGCCGCGCGGCTGCTGGAGAAACTGGAGAAGCACCCGGAGTTCGCCCGCATCAAGCGCGAGGCCACGGTGACGCCCAAGGAGAAGGCCTTCTCGGTGTTCCTCAGCGCCGTCACCAAGGAAGCCCGGCTGGATCGCTATCCGGTGCCTGTGCTGCTCCGCCGGGGCTTCAACGCGGGCTGGGAAGCTCGCAAGCGGGCCGAGTACGAGGCTACCTTCAGCAATTAAGTGCCACCATCCTGAGAGGAGAAACTGACCATGTCAGACCCCAACTTCAAGGACGTCGAGACCTTCGGCGGCGAGATCGAGGGCATCGACGAGGAGGGCTACCTGCATGTCTACGGACCCAACGGCGAGCCGCTCCTGTCCATCAACGCGGCGCAGCTCATGGCTGCCATGGCCCGGCACAACTTCGCCCGGCTGCTGCCCCCTGACACCAAGCACTGAGGAGGTCGAATGAAAGACTACCGCGACGAGCGGGATGAGTTCTTCGAGACCGAGATCGGCGGTCCTGCGCACGGCGCGGGCATCGGCATCGCGATCATGGCCAGCTTCGGGCTTGGCATCGTGGTCGGCCTGCTCATCTGACCGCTGTTGCGGAGGCACGAGTAGACAGGTAGATACCTGTGAGATTTTGTTGCAGAGCTGTTGCGGATGATGCCGCAACACGTTGCATATGCGATGCGGGCGTGGCGAAATTGGTAAACGCAAAGGACTTAAAATCCTTCGTCCTCAGTGACTTACGGGTTCGATGCCCGTCGCCCGCACCAGCATCAAAGCGACTTAAAATCGCTAGGGCCTGGCCCGTGCGGGCTCGAGTCCCGCCGCCCGCACCACGCCGCATCCGGCAATGGTCCGTGAGTGGTGGTCGTTTGGCCGGTACGGCGGATCCAGTGGGCGCCTGACAGTCAGGCCGCCTCAGGCTCTTCTACCGAGGCAAGCTTCTTCGCGTCGAGCTTCTGTTGCAGCTTTTCGAGATCCGAGACCCCTTTGCCCTGAAGAGCAGCGGGGTTGATCTTGTGTTCCACCATGAGTTGAGCGCGGAGATGTTGGAAGACGTTGAGCATCGGCGGTCCTTTCCGTCGTGAGAAAGATGCCCGGCGAGCGGCAGTGGACCCTTGGCCCGTGTCTCTTCGCGAGGGAGAGGTCCGGGTTTCGGGTCCTGAGGCGCTTCGGGCTTGGCGTCTCCTGATGGTCTTGCCGTCACTCCAAGATATAGAATTTCAGGGTCGTATTTCAATGCCATGATATTTCGATAAGTGTAAGTTTTTGTTGAATTTTACGCGTTTTAACATGCATCTGAAACATAGTTTGAATGTTGTTAAGATTTATCAGGACGTTAACAATGTTTGGATCGAATCTTCAGGCCGCAAAAAAGTCGCGGGCCGGAGCGTGTTTGCGCTCGCGGCCCCGACCGGGTCTCGGGTTTCGCGATTGGAGAGGGGCGGCCGGCCTCAGCGCGGCGGCAGGTCGAGCGGCGCCTCGGCCATTTCGGCCGCCACCCGATCATCAATCGGCGTGTCGTAGGTCATCAGCAGGTAGCCCAGAACGGAATAGAAACCGACCGTCGCGATCAGGTCGATCACCGCGTGGCGCCCGATCGCCTCGGCCAGTTCGCGCTCCTGGTCGGGGGCGAGCTTCTTGTCGTCGACCAGCGCGTCGACGGCGCGGGTGATGAGTCCGTCCTCGCCCTCGGGCGTGCCGCCGATGGCTTCAATGCGGGCATCGCTGAAGCCGAGCTGGCGGGCTCGTGAGACGTGGTGCGCCCATTCATAGGGCGAGCCCAGCCGGTAGCCCGCGCGCAGGATTACCACCTCCGAGCGCTCGAGCCCCAGCGCGGTGTCGCGCACGATGTGCTGGCGCAGCGGTGCCCAGGCGCGCAGCAGGTCCGGGTGATGCGCCATGGTGCGGTAGACGTTGAGCGCCCCCGCGAATCCGTCGCGCAGGTCGGCGATCTCCTCGGGCCAGTCGGCATCGGGGATGGGCGGGCAGGGCGAAGCGGTCATGGCAGGCTCATCTGAAAAGGGGAATCGTGGTGATGAGCCTAGAGGCTGGCACGGTCCCCGCCAATGCGCCGCGTCCCGACGAGACGTGGCGTTGATCGAGCGCAAGGAGCGCGGCGGTCGTGCGCCCTAGCATGTCTGCGCCGGGGGCAGGGGAGGCCAGCATGACCAGCCGCATCGACCAGATCCTCGCGCGCATCGACGCGCTGCATGACGAGCTCGAAGAAGAGATCGGCCGCCGCCGTGACGCGTTTCACTACCGGCTCGAGAAGAACCGCGTGCGCTTCGAGGCCGGGAGGCTGCGTCAGCAGCGCGCCCTCCGGATGCGCTGGCGGACCTTCCTCGCGCGGGCCAACCCGTGGCACATCCTCACCGCGCCGCTGATCTACGGCCTGATCGTGCCCTTCGCGCTGCTCGATCTCTGCGTCTCGCTCTATCAGGCGATCTGCTTCCGCGCCTACGGCATCCCGCGGGTGAAGCGCCGCGATCACATCCGCATCGATCGCCATCACCTCGCCTATCTCAACGTGATCCAGAAGGCGAATTGCGTTTATTGCGGCTATTGCAACGGCTTGCTCTCCTATGTGACCGAGATCGCCTCGCGCACCGAGGCCTTCTGGTGCCCGATCAAGCACGCCGCCCGGATCGCGCAGCCGCATCGCCGCTATCCGCAATTCACCGATTACGGCGATGCGGAGGGCTACCAGGACGGGCTCGAGGCCGCGCGACGTGACGTCACACGGGGCGACCGCTGATTGCCAAGCCATGCGCTGAGCGCGTATCTTTTTCCGTAAGCTATGCGTTTTAGGAATGCCCGTTCTGCGGGCGCATTCTCTGTCTTCTCGGCAGGAGCGAGGGCTGCATACAGTGGTGTGCAGAAGTTTTCCCGGTCTGAGCGGGGCGCGGCCGGGCCGTGCCACCCGCAGTGGAGGAGCCCCCATGACGCGACAATCCCGCATCGCCCATCCCGATTTCCAGAGCCGCCTGATGAGCGCCGAGGACGCCGCCGCATTGATCCATGACGGCATGACCGTCGGCATGAGCGGCTTCACCGGCTCGGGCTATCCCAAGTCCGTGCCCACGGCTCTGGCGGCCCGGATCGAGGCCGCCCATGCGGCGGGCGATCCGTTCCGTGTCAAGGTCTGGACCGGCGCCTCGACCGGGCCCGAGCTCGACGGGGCGCTGGCCAAGGCCGACGGCATCGAGTTCCGGCTGCCCTACAATTCCGATCCCATCGCGCGCGAAAAGATCAACGCGGGCGAGATGAACTATTTCGACATGCACCTGAGCCAAGTTGCGCCGATGGCGTGGCAGGGCTTTCTGGGGCGGCTCGACGTGGCGGTGGTCGAGATTTCCGGCATCACCGCCGAGGGCGCGCTGATCCCGTCCTCGTCGATCGGCAACAACAAGACCTGGCTCGATTGCGCCGACAAGGTGATCCTCGAGCTGAACCGCTGGCAGAGCGACGCGCTAAACGGGATGCATGACATCTACTACGGCACCGCCTTGCCGCCGAACCGGCGACCGATCCCGCTGGTGGCGCCCGACGACCGCATCGGCCAGCCGCATTTCATGGTCGATCCCGAGAAGGTGGTCGCCATCGTCGAGACCGATGCGCCCGACCGCAACCTGCCCTTCGCCAAGCCCGACGCGGTGGCCGAGGCCATCGCCGGGCACCTGCTGGAGTTCTTCGCCCACGAGGTGGCGCGGGGCCGGTTGCCCGAGCATCTGCTGCCGCTGCAATCCGGCGTGGGCAACGTCACCAACGCGGTGCTCTCGGGGCTGATGGAGGCGCCCTATCACGGCATGACCGCCTACACCGAGGTCATTCAGGACGGCATGCTGGACCTGCTTGATGCGGGCAAGCTGCGCATGGCGTCGGCCACGGCCTTTTCGCTCTCGCCCGAGGCGGCGGAGCGCTTCAACAACGAGGCGGCGCGGTTCCGCGACAAGCTGATCCTGCGCCCGCAGGAGATCTCGAACCACCCCGAGCTGGTGCGGCGGTTGGGCTGCATCGCGATGAACGGGCTGATCGAGGCGGATCTCTACGGCAACGTCAACTCGACCCACGTGATGGGCTCTCGGATCCAGAACGGCATTGGCGGCTCGGGGGATTTCGCCCGCAACGCCTATGTGTCGATCTTCATGACGCCCTCGACCGCGAAGGGCGGCAAAATCTCGGCCATCGTGCCGATGGCCTCGCATGTCGATCACATCGCGCAGGACGTGCACGTGCTGGTGACCGAGCAGGGTCTGGCGGATCTGCGCGGGCTGGCGCCGAAGCAACGCGCCGAGCTGGTCATCGAGCGCTGCGCCCATCCCGACTATCGTGAGGCGTTGCGCGATTATGCGACGCGGGCGAAGGCGGGCTCTTTCGGAGGTCATGCCCCGCATCTTCTGGGCGAGGCGCTGTCGTGGCACCAGCGCTTCGTCGAGACCGGATCGATGGGCTAGGGTGCGACATGCGGCGGTGTTACCGCTGCCTGCCGCGGGTGTCGCCCTGCGGCGCGCCGAAATCCGCGCGGGGCAGCGTGCTGCGACGCTCTGCGGCTTGATTTCACGGACCGTCCGTCCGACGCTTGGGGCGACGCGACTCTGTCCTGCTTTGCCACGCCCGCCCGGGAGGCCCAACCATGTCCCTGCTCGCCGATCTGCTGACCACCGTATTCGAGCGCCGTGCCCGCATCGGGCCGATCCTGCGCCGCGACCCGCGCAGCACCGAGGCGCTGATCTCCGACCTGATGGGCGCGAGATCGGAAACCGCGGCGCTGTCGCTGGCGCGGCGGGTGCTGCAGCGCTACGTCGAGATGGATGATGCCGGGAAGCTGGCCATCTTTCGCCACGTGGCCGAGACCTACGGGCTTGATGCCGAGGCGCTGCGCAGCGCGCTCGACGCCTTTGAGGCCGCGCCCTCCGGCACCACCTACCGCGCCTTCACCCACGCCTGCGAGGCCCCGAGGCAGGAGCTGATGCGGCGTCTCAACGCGGTGCCCGGCGGCACCGAGAGACTGGTGCAGATGCGCGCCGACCTGCGCCGGCTGGGTGGCGACGAGGCGGCGCTGCAGGCGCTGGATCTCGACGCCAAGCACCTGCTCCGGGCGTGGTTCAACCGGGGCTTCCTCGTGCTGCGTCCGATCAGCTGGGAAAGCCCGGCACATATCCTCGAGAAGATCATCGAATACGAGGCGGTGCACGCGATCCACAGCTGGGATGACCTGCGCCGCCGTCTCAAGCCCGCCGACCGGCGCTGCTTTGCCTTCTTCCACCCGGCGATGCCCGACGAGCCACTGATCTTCGTCGAGGTGGCGCTGACCAAGGGCATTCCCGGCTCGATCCAGAAACTGCTGGCCGAGGATCGCTTGCCCGGCGGCAGCGGCGAGGCCGACACGGCGGTGTTCTACTCGATCTCCAACTGCCAGCCGGGGCTCGCGGGGATCTCCTTCGGCAACTCGCTGATCAAGCAGGTGGTCTCGGACCTTGCCGCCGAACTGCCCGGTCTCAAGACCTTCGTGACGCTGTCGCCGATCCCCGGCCTGACGCGCTGGCTCAAGGCAGAGGGCCGGGGCTTCGATCCGCAAGACGGCAAGGCGATGGCGGCGCTTGCAGCGCATTACCTGCTGCATGCCAAGCGCCCGGACGGCCAGCCGGTCGATCCGGTGGCGCGCTTTCACTTGGGCAATGGCGCGATGGTGCAGGCAGTACACGCGGAGGCGGATGTCTCCGAGAACGGGCTGCGCCAGTCGGGCGGGGTGATGGTGAACTATCTCTACGATCTGAACCGGGTCGAGAAATATCACGACCGGTATGCCGACAGCTTCGAGGTCACCGCGGCGCAGGGCGTGAAATCGCTCGCCAACACGCGCGAGAAGGTGGCGGCGGGCTGAGCCGACCGCGCCTGCGCGCCGCGACCTAATGCATCTGCAATCTGGGGAACGGAGGGCGCCTGCTGGGCGCTCAGAACGCCTTGAACGTGAGCGTGGTGAGGGTGCGCTCGATCCCCGGCACATCCGCGAGCTGCTCGTTGATGTAGTGGCCGACATCCGAGCCCTCGGGGATGTAGAGCTTGACCAGCAGATCCCATTCGCCCGAGGTCGAGTAGAGCTCGGAGTGGATTTCGCGCAGCGCGATTTCTTCCGCCACCTTGTAGGTGGTGCCGGGGGTGCAGCGGATCTGGACGAAAACGCAGGTGGTCATGGCGGTCTCCTTCTGGCGCAAGCTGGCACAGACGCCACGCCGGCACAAGATGCGCCAGCGCGCCGCTTGGCCTGCGCGCGCGGCGCGCCTATAAGCGCCCGGACATCCGAGGAGTATGCCCATGCGCAAGGCCAGCATCAGCCGCAAGACCGCCGAAACCGCGATCGAGGTCAGCATCGATCTCGACGGCAGCGGCACCTATGACAACCAGACCGGCGTCGGCTTCTTCGATCACATGCTGGACCAGCTGTCGCGGCACTCGCTGATCGACATGACGATCCGCGCCGAGGGCGATTACCACATCGACGATCACCACACCGTCGAGGACACCGGCATCGCCATCGGGCAGGCGCTGGTCGAGGCCCTGGGCGACAAGCGCGGCATTCGCCGCTATGGCTCCTGCCACCTGCCGATGGATGACGCGCAGGTGCGCGCCGCGCTCGATCTCTCGGCGCGGCCCTTTCTGGTCTGGAACGTCGACTTCCCGAGCCAGAAGATCGGCACCTTCGATTGCGAGCTCGTGCGCGAGTTCTTCCAGGCGCTGGCGACCCATGGCGGCATCACGCTGCACGTGGACCAGCTGCACGGGTTCAACTCGCACCACATCGCCGAGGCCGCCTTCAAGGCCGTCGCCCGCGCGCTGCGCGAGGCGGTCGAGCCCGATCCGCGCAAGGGCGACGCCATTCCCTCGACCAAGGGCGCGCTCTGAGCGTGCCCGCGCCTAGGCGGCGATGACGGCCCCCGTGCCCGCAAGGGCGCGGGCCAGCGATTTCGGGTAGCAGATGAACAGGATCGCCGGGTTGGCAATGCCCTCGGCCGCGATGGTGTCCGAAAGCGCGCCCAGCGTGGTGGCGACGTGCCGCTCCTCCGGGGTGCTGGCCCGGGTCACGATCTCGACCGGGCAGGCGGCCGGGGCGCCGGCGTCCATCAGGTCGGCCTGAACCTGCGCGGCGCGCTCCACCGCCATGTAGAATGCCATAGAGGTGCCGGGATGGGCGAGGCGGGCGCGGTCGGGGGCGGCGTCGCCGGGCTTGCAGGTGCCGGTGGTGATGACGAAGGTGTCGGTCTCGCCGCGCTCGGTGAGCGGGCGCCCGATGCTGGCGGCTGCCGCCGAGGCGGCGGTGATGCCGGGCACGATCTCGACCTCGATGCCGGCGGCGCGGGCGGCGGCGATCTCCTCGCAGGCACGCCCGAAGATCGACGGGTCGCCGGATTTCAGCCGCACCACCCGCAGCCCGAGCCTGGCCTTGGCGACGATCAGCCGGTCGATGCGGCCCTGCGGCCATTTGCAGGCGCCCACGTCCTTTCCGACGTAGATGCGCTCGGCCCCGGGGCGGGCGAGCTCCATGATCTCGGGATCGACAAGCCGGTCGTAGAGCAGCACGTCGGCGGCACGGATACGCTCGAGCGCGCGCAGGGTGAGCAGGTCGCGGGCGCCGGGTCCGGCGCCGACGAGCGCGATGTGGCCTTTGGTCTTCGGATGCGTCATCGGGAGGATCTCCATGCGCAGGGTGCAGAAACAAAAAAAGCCGCCGACACGTCGCATCATCTGAAGCGACGGATCGAGCAGCTTTGCTCAGCGATCCCGGTCATTCGGGAGACAGGTGCGGCGCCATTGCCGCGTGTTCTCAGCTAAGAGGGCAGGGGCGGGATTCGCGCAAGGGTTTTGTGCCGCAGCGGGGGGCTGCCCGCCGGCTTGGGGCCGAGCGGGGGCGTATCTGCACAGAACGCAGGCAGTCCGGCGCGATCAGTAGCGCTGCCGCTCGATGCTCACCCGACCGTCGGCGTCGCTGCGCAGGAATGTCAGGTCGCCATAGTCCAGCGGAGGGCCTCCGGGCAGGCCGAGGGTCTCCCAGATCGTCGTCAGGTTGCCCTTGTTGCCGACCCAGAGCACGCTGCGCCCGGCCGATGCGGCGGCAAGCGCCGCGGTCGGGGCTTCCTGCGGGATGCGGTTGACGGCGAGGCCGCGGGCCTCGGCGATGGGGGCGGCGGTGTCGAGATTGCGCTGGATGCCGGGGCTGTAGATCGCGTCGAGCGCCACGCCGTCGAGCGCCGTCACCAGATCCCGCGCACGCTGCCTGCCACGGTCGTTGAGCATGTCCTCGGAGCCGCTGCGGTCGCCATGCCGGGTCAGGATCAGCGTGCTGTCCGGCGGCAATGTCACCGGCCCGCTCGCGCCGCAGGCGGCGAGCGCGGTGGCGGCGAGGATGAAGTAACGGCGTTGCATGGCGATGGCCCTCCCTGATGTCCCTCGCGGAAGCATATCAAAACGAGACGCCTTGCCGGGTGTTTTCTTGGGCCGGGACGGGGGCGGTCATGATGCGGGCGCAATGCAAAGGCCCCCGCAGATCGCTGCGGGGGCCCCTGCGTGTCGTGTGACCTGCGCTCGGTCGCGCGGGTGTCAGTCCAGCGCGGCGTCGCAGCGTGCGCAGGTGGCCGCGTGGGTGTGGGTGCCCACGTCTGGAAGGATCTTCCAGCAGCGCTGGCACTTCTCGCCATCGGCCTTCTCGAACACCACGCCGACGCCCGGCACCTCGGTCATGCGGAAGGCCTCCTGCGGGGCGGGGTCTGCGGTCAGGCGGATGCCCGAGGTGATGCAGAGATCCTCGAAGGTCACGGTCTTGAGGGCCGCGAGCATCTCGGCATCTTCCACATGCACGATGGGGGCCGCCTCGAGCGAGGCGCCGATCACCTTGTCCGTCCGCTGGATTTCCAGCGCCGCGGTCACCGCGCGGCGCGCGGCGCGGACCTTGGCCCACTTCTCGGCCAGTGCCTCGTCGCGCCAGCTTGCCGGCGTCTCGGGGAAGTCCTGCAGGTGGATCGAGCTCTGCTCGCCGGGGAAGCGGTCGAGCCAGACGTCTTCCATGGTGAAGACGAGGATCGGCGCCAGCCAGCTGGTCAGGCGGTGGAACAGGATGTCCATCACCGTGCGCGCGGCGCGGCGGCGCTCGGTGTCGCCATCGCAATAGAGCGCGTCCTTGCGGATGTCGAAGTAGAAGGCCGACAGGTCCACGGTGCAGAAGGTAAAGACCGACTGGAACACCGACTGGAAATCGTAGCTGCGGTAGCCTTCCTGCACCTTCGCGTCGAGCTCGGCGAGACGGTGAAGCACCCAGCGCTCGAGCTCGGGCATGTCGTCCGCGGCGACCCGGTCATCTTCCGAGAAGTGCCCCAGCGCACCCAGCATGAAGCGCATCGTGTTGCGCAGGCGGCGGTAGCTGTCGGCGACGCCCTTGAGGATCTCCGGCCCGATGCGTTGATCCGCGGTGTAGTCGGTCTGGGCCACCCAGAGACGCAGGATATCGGCGCCGTACTGCTTCACCACCTCTTCGGGGACGATGGTGTTGCCGAGCGACTTGGACATCTTGTTGCCCTTCTCGTCCAGCGTGAACCCATGCGTCACCACGTTGCGATAGGGCGCGCGGCCGATGGTGCCGCAGGCCTGAAGCATCGAGGAGTGGAACCAGCCACGGTGCTGGTCGGTGCCCTCCATGTAGACATCGGCGATGCCGTCCTCGGTGCCGTCCTCGCGGTCGCGCAGCACGAAGGCGTGGGTCGAGCCACTGTCGAACCACACGTCGAGCACGTCGAAGACCTGCTCCCACTCGTCAGCCGCATAGTCCGCCCCGAGGAAGCGTTCCTTGGCGCCCTCGGCGTACCAGCAATCGGCGCCCTCGGCCTCGAAGGCCTCGCAGATGCGGGCATTGACCGCCGGGTCGCGCAGCAGGAAGCCCTCGTCGGTGGGCAGGGCGCCCTTCTTCACGAAGCAGGTCAGCGGCACGCCCCAGGCGCGCTGGCGCGACAGCACCCAGTCCGGGCGGCTCTCGATCATCGAGTAGAGTCGGTTGCGGCCCGATTGCGGGGTGAATTTCACCAGCTCGTCGATGGAGCGCAGCGAGCGTTCGCGGATGGTGGTGCCGTACGCGTCCTGACCGTCGCCCACGGCGCGGTCGATCGCGGCGAACCATTGCGGCGTGTTGCGGAAGATCACCGGCGCCTTGGACCGCCAGCTGTGCGGGTAGGAGTGCTTGATCTTGCCGCGCGCCAGCAGTCCGCCGACCTCGGTCAGCTTGTCGATCACCGCCTTGTTGGCGTTGCCTTCCTTGCCGTTCGGCTTGAGGATCATCTTGCCGCCGAAGAAGGGCAGGTCCTCGCGGAAAGAGCCGTCTTCCATGACGTTGTAGGTGATGACCTGCTTAAGCATCCCGAGATCGCGGTAGAGCTCGAACTCCTCCATGCCGTGCGACGGCGCACAGTGCACGAAGCCGGTGCCTTCCTCGTCGGTGACGAAGGGCGCGGCACGGAAATCACGCGGATCGTCCCACTCGCCTTCGCCGCCCTCGGCGCCGGCCAGCGGATGCGCCAGCGTCATCGCGGCAAGCTGGTGCGGGGTCACGTCCGAGACGCGCGTCCACTGGCTCTCGTCGAGGCGCGCGCGGGCAAAGGTCTGCGCCGCGAGCTTGTCGGCGAGGATGTAGCGCTCGCCCTTGGCGGCCCAGCATTCCTCGGGCGTGTCGGTGACCTCGTAGAGCCCGTACTGGAACTCCTCGCCGAAAACGACGGCCTTGTTCGAGGGGATGGTCCAGGGGGTGGTGGTCCAGATCACCACGTAGGCGCCGAGGAACGTGTCATGCGCGGCCTGCGCGGCGCTGACCGCCGCCTGGCGCTCGTCGTCGCTTTCTTCCTCGCTGGCGCGGTCGACCTCGGGGGCGTCATATGCGCTGACCTTGAACTTCACCCAGATGGTGAAGCTTTCCTTGTCGTGGTACTCGACCTCGGCCTCGGCCAGCGCGGTCTTTTCCACCGGCGACCACATCACCGGCTTGGAGCCCTGGTAGAGCGTGCCGGTGGTCAGGAACTTCATGAACTCCTCGGCGATGACGCGCTCGGCGTGGTAGTTCATCGTCAGGTAGGGATCGGCCCAGTTGCCGGTGATTCCAAGGCGCTTGAACTCGTCGCGCTGGATGTCGACCCAGCCTTCGGCAAACTTGCGGCATTCCTGCCGGAAGTCGATCACCGGGACCTCGTCCTTGTTCTTTCCCTTGGCGCGGTACTGTTCCTCGATCTTCCACTCGATCGGCAGGCCATGGCAATCCCAGCCCGGCACGTAGCGCGCCTCGTGGCCCATCATCTGGTGGCTGCGGACGATCATGTCCTTGATCGTCTTGTTCAGCGCGTGGCCGATATGCAGGTGACCGTTGGCGTAGGGCGGGCCGTCATGCAGGGTGAACGGCGGGCGCTCGGCGCCTTTCTCGCGCAGGCGGTCGTAGATGCCGATGTTTTCCCAGCGCTCCAGCCACTCCGGCTCGCGCTTGGGCAGGCCCGCGCGCATCGGGAAGTCGGTCTTGGGAAGGTTCAGCGTGTCCTTGTAGTCAGGCGTTTCGGCGCACATGATCTGTGGTCCCGGTTCTTGAATCGTGAATTGGGGAATGGTCGGTCGGCGCGGTCGTCCATACGCCTTGTCCCGGCGACTCTGCTCTCAGAGCGCCGGGCATGTAATTCGAATGATGATCTCGAAACGGCCCATCATGGGCGGCCTTATAGGCCCGCGACTCGCGATGGTCCAGAGCTTGCGGCGGCGGCGCAAGGCGCGAGAGCTTGGCGAGAATCCCCCGAGCCGCGGTCGAATCCGGCGTCAGACCGCCGGTTGCGGCGATGCCGCGCTGCGGCGCGGCGGGGATCAGCCTACCTTAGGTTGTATTTCTGGCGGTCGATTGCCGCATTCGTCGTGATCGGGTGGCGGGTCGATACGCGGCCGGGCGGCTGTGCTTCACTTGGTCCAAGGAGGCGCGGCAGACCGTCGCGCCGGGCATCTGCCCACCCCGCGCCGAGAAGGAGAGCCGTCATGGCCTATCCCGACGAACAGCTGAAGCGATCCGATCCCCATGCCCCGCAGGGCCGGGCCGATCCGGGGCCGCTTGGCCGCGCGCGCAGTGGCGGCAGCCGGCTGACCGGTATCCTCGTCGCCGTGATCCTGATCCTCGGCGTGGTCTTCGCCGTGAATCTGTTTCTGGGTGCCGGCGAGACCGACACCGCGCCGGCGGCCGTCTCAGACACAACCGATACCACGGTGCCAGGGGATGGCGCCGTGGCCCCCGCGACCGGAGGGGCTGACGACACGGCACCGGTTGCGTCCGACGCGCCGGCCGAGTAAAGGCCCGCGTTCGCCGCTCCCGCCCCGGATCGAGGCTCCTTCCCTGACGGGAGTCGCGCCACCACTCACGGACCCTTGGGCGGGGGCGGCACATGTGTCGCGAGAATGGGTCATCGCGACCGCATCCGCGTCGCGATCCGGTTCCCGTAGAATTGTGACAATCCGGCCGCAACTGGCGGGAAGTGGCGCAGGCGATCACGTCTTTGCGCGATCCGCCGCGCATGTCTGCGGCGGACGGAAATACCGCGCGACAAACACCCGTTCGAGGCCCATGTGAGCCTTGTTCTGCTCTTTCTGCCAATCGAGTATATTGCAATGTCCCAGTCGAGAGACGACTGCCCCCCGCCCGTGCGGCCCGAGCCGCTGTTGCCCGTCGATCTGCGCGGTCTGGATTGGACCGCCGCGCTTGTCTTCGCCGTTCTGCTGGCGCTTGGCATGCTGGTGGGCCACGACGCCGTGACCAACACCCGCGACACGCTGCGCGAACCGATGATCGAGGTGCAGGCGGCCTTGCCCTGACTCCGGCTTGCCGGCGATACGTTGGGCGCGCCGCCGGGGCTCAGGCGCCGGCGAAGAGGCTGCCGACGATATAGGCGATGCTTGCCGCAACGCCTCCGATCACGAAAGTCTCCAGCCCGGAGCGCCACCACGGCGCCAGCGACCAGCGGCTCTTGTAGGCGCCGATGGCGAAGAACACCGCCATGGTCAGGAGCGTCGCGACGATAAAGGAGTGGGGCAGGGCCAGCAGGAACGGCAGCAGCGGCACCATCCCCGCGATCAGAAAGGCGCCGAAGGTGAAGAGCGCCGCCCGCAACGGGTGCGGATCCACCGAGGACAGGCCGTAGATCCCGTCGAGAATCATTGCGACCGCGTGCTCGGGGGTGCGGCTGATCTCGTCCGCGGCGCTGTCGAGCGTGCCATCCTGTAGCCCCTTGGCGGCGAAGATCCGGCGCAGATCGGCGCGCACCGCTTCGGGGTCGTGCCTGAGCCGCAAGGTCTCGATCCTGCGCAGGCGGTTGAGGTCGTCGAGCTCGGCCTTGGTGCCCGAGTAGTTGCCGGCGGCCATCGAGAAGCCATCGGCGAAGACATTGGCAAATCCCAGCGCGATGATCACCAGCGGCGGCAGACCCGCGCCCGCCACCCCCGCAACGATGGCGAAGGTGGTGACCGCGCCGTCGATGGCCCCGTAGATGATGTCACGCAGGTTGCCGCGCCCGTTCGGAACGGCGGACGGCTGCGGGTCGTGGCTGGCAAGGGTCATGGCTGGCGTCTCCCGCCGCGACTCTGCCGCAGCGGTGGGGCGCATGGTATGAGATGGATCAAGCCGCGTCGGATGTCCCGGCTGCCGGCGCGGCTCAGGCCTTGTCGGCGCTCTTCACCAGCCCGGAAAGCGCGCTGCGGATGATCACGCGCACCGAGGGGCGCTTGACCGCCTGGAAGGGCAGGGGGCGGCAGACCTCGATGGCGGCAACGCCCACCCGCGCGGTCAGCGCGCCGTTGACCAGCCCCTCGCCGAAGCGGCGCGAGAGCTTGCCAAGCAGGCCGCCGCCGAGGATCGGCTCGAGCATGTCGTCGCCCACCGCGACCGCGCCAGTGGCCACCAGATGCGACATCACCGCCTTGGTGAGCCGCCAGCTGCCCAGCGTGCCGGAGCGGCCACCATAGATCTCGGCGATGCGGCGGATCATCCGCATGTTGGCGCCGAGCGCGGTGGCGACATCGGCCAGCGCCAGCGGCACCAGCGCCGTGACCGTCGCCACCTGCCGGGCCGAGGCCTCGACCTCGCGCCGGGCGGCAGCATCGAGCGGTGAGAGCAGTTCGGTCTCGGCAAGGCCCAGGAGACCCGAGGCGTCGAAGATCTCGGCCTCGCGCTCGCGCAGGCGCTCGCGGCCCCAACGGGTGTCGTCGCGGCCCGCGTAGAGGGCGGTGAGCTTGCCGGTGACGGCGCGGGCGGCCTTGAGGTCCTCGTCCGCCAGCGCCTGCGCCGAGGCGCGGTGCAGCGCGTCGACGCGGCTCAGCCGGGACAGCGCTGCCAGCTCCTTGATCACGATCAGCAGCACCACCAGCACGAAGAGCGCCATCAGCGCGGTGACGGCGTAGCCCAGCAGCGGCACCGAGACGATCAGGTCGGTGACGAAGCGCCAAGCGGCAATCGAGACCAGCGCCGAGATCAGCGTGCCGAGCAGCGCCCAGAACCAGCGTGCCAGCCGCGACGGGCGGCGCGCGGCGAGCACCGCGGCGGTGGTCATCGCGCGGCCCTCGGGCAGGGTCGGGGCTATGTCCGGCTCGGGCACCGGGGGCGCCTCGGAGGGGGTGGCCGGGGCGGCGCTTTCATCAAGCTCGAACAGCACCGGGCCGCGTCTGTCGCCGGGTTTGTCCTTGTCGCTCATGATCCGGGCTCCTTGGCTGCGGCGCTGGCCGGGGCGATCCAGCGGTAATGGATGTCGGGCAGACCTTCCTCGTTGTCCGAGCCGTCGCCGCGCTCGATCTCGGCAAAGCCCGTGCCTTCGTAGAAGCGGCGGGCAGCGGTGTTGGCGGCAAAGGTCCAGAGGTCGAGCGCAGGGCTTTCGGCCTTGGCGTGAGCCATCAGCGCGCGGCCGATGCCGCGGCGCTGCCAGCCCGGGGCGATGAAGAGGGCGTGCACGTAGCTGCCTTCACGGGCGAGAAAGCCCGTCACCGGGCCGCCCTCCGCGGCCTCGGCCACCGTCACCCAGCCGCGCGCGATCAGCACATCGGCATGGGCGATGTCCTCGGCCGCCGAATGCAGGCGCGGTTTCCAGGCCCGCGCCGCCACCGCTGCCGACATAATCGCGCCCATCGGGCCCGCGTCGAGGCTGCGCGCCGGGCGCAGCGCAGACGTCACGTCCGGGCTCACAGCCGGTCTCCGATCAGGAACTGCGCAGCGCGGTCGAGGCGGATATGCGGCGGGCCCTCGCCGGGCTTGAGGCTGAGCCGCGACGGGGCGAAGCGCATGATGGCATAGTCGCCGTCGAGCCATCCCTCGGCGCCCTCGCGGGCGGGGCCGAGCAGGCGGGCCGGGTCCTCGGGCAGCTCGCCGGGATAGAACGCCGCCTCGCGGCCGCGGCTGCCATCTTCCTGCAGCAGCGTGCCGCGCACGCAGTCGAAGCTGTCCCCGTTGCGCGGCAGGGTCTGTTCGACCGTGGCACGGAGCGAGGCGATCGACATGGCGCCGGTCTCGGCCCCGGCAAAGCGTGCGCGGTCGCGGGCGTCGCGGGTCAGCGCCTCCATGATGGCCGTCAGCCGGCCGTGCTGGGTGTGGTGCAGATGGTCGGCCTTCGTGGCGGCGAAGAGGATCTTCTCGACCCGCTTGCCGAGCAGCAGGCTGGTGAGGAAGGCGTTGGCGCCGGGGCGGAAGGCGGTGAGGATCTCGGCCATCGTCCGGCGCAGATCCTCCATCGCAGCGGGGCCGGCATGGATCGCGCCGAGCGCATCGACCAGCACCACCTGCCGGTCGATGCGGGAGAAGTGGTCGCGGAAGAACGGCTTCACGATCTGGGATTTGTAGGCCTCGAAGCGGCGCTCCATCTCGCGCCAGAGCGATTTGCGCGGCGGATCGGAGGGTTTGGGCAGCGGCGCGAAGGTCAGCGCCGGGCTGCCCTCCTTCTCGCCGGGCAGCAGGAAGCGGCCCGGGGTGCAATCGGAGAAGCCCGCATTGCGCGCGGCGTGCAGCGCTTCGGTGAAACGCGAGGCCAGCGCCTTGGCGCGGACCTCGTCCAGCGTCTGCGCGCTGTCCTCGGCGTGCGCCATCGCGACATAGTCGGCACCTCCGGGGCGATGCTCAAGGCGAGAAAGGCTCTCCTCGGCCCACTCGGCATAGCTCTTGTCCATCAGGCCGAGGTCGAGCAGCCACTCACCGGGATAGTCGACAATGTCGAGATGCACGGTGCGTGGGCCCGACATGCCAGACAAGAGCCCGGTCGGGCGCAGCCGCAGCGACAGGCGCAATTGCGACACCGCGCGGGTGCTGTCGGGCCAGTGCGGGGTCGGGGAGGTGAGCGCGCCGAGATGGCTCTCGTAGTCGAAGCGCGGCATGGTGTCGTCGGGCTGCGGCTGAAGATAGGCGGCGAGGATGCGGCCCTCGCTCTCGGCCAGCAGCTGCGGCATCCGCGCCCGGTCCATCAGGTTGGCGACCAGAGAGGTGATGAACACCGTCTTTCCGGCGCGCGACAGGCCGGTGACGCCGAGCCGGACCACCGGCTCGGTGAACGGGCTGGTCAGCGTGTCGGTGACGTTTTCGACCCCGCGGGTCAGCCTGTCGGCGATGGTTCCGATGACCAAGGTCTGCCTCTCTGCCTGTGCTTGTCTGGCTGTGCTGCGCCCTACAGATAGACCCGGGGCCCTACAGTTGCCAGTGAGGCAGATCAGAAACCGAGCAGGGAGAGCATCCAGAAGCAGGCGGCGGAGAGCAGCGCGGCGGCGGGCACGGTGATCACCCAGGCCGCGACGATGGTCATGAAATGCGACCGTCGCACCAGCTTGCGGCGGGCACGTTCCTGCCGTGCGAGGCGGGTCCCGCTGGCGCCATTGACGTTCGCCTTGCGGGCGCGTCGCTCCATGTACCACTCGCGGAAGAAGCCGACGCCGAACACGCCGCCGACCGCGATGTGGGTCGAACTCACCGGCAGGCCGAGCCACGAGGCGGCGATCACGGTGACCGCGGCGGAGAGCGCCACGCAATAGGCGCGCATGGGGTTCAGCTTGGTGATCTGGCTGCCGACCATGCCGATCAGCTTCGGGCCGAAGAGCACGAGGCCGAAGGAAATCCCCAGCGCGCCGATCAGCATGACCCAGAGCGGGATCGTCACCTCGGCCGCCACTCCGGCGGATTGCTGGACGTAGACCACCGCCGCGAGCGGACCCACGGCATTGGCCACGTCATTGGCGCCGTGGGCGAAAGAGAGCAGCGCCGCCGAGACGACCAGCGGCAGCCGGAAGAGAGTCTTGAGCGAGCGGTTGCGGTTCTCGAGCCCCTCGGACTGGCGCCGGATGAAGGGCACCGACAGCGCCCAGAAGATGACCCCGGCCGCCGCGCCGATCAGCAGCGCGGTGGGCAGGTCGATCTTCATCACGTGCTTAAGGCCTTTCAGCGCCAGATAGGCCCCGAAGGCGGCGCTCATCAGGCCGATGAGCACCGGGACCCAGACCCGCGCGGCGGCGATCTTGTCCTCGACATAGATCACCCGCCACTTGATGAAGGCGAGCATGGCGGCGGCGATGATGCCGCCCAGCAGCGGCGAGATCACCCAGCTTGCGGCGATGGCGCCCATCGTCGGCCAGCTCACCGTGGCAAAGCCCGCCGCGGCGATGCCCGCGCCCATCACCCCGCCGACCACCGAATGGGTGGTCGAGACCGGGGCACCGACCCAGGTGGCGATGTTGACCCAGATCGAGGCCGCCAGCAGCGCTGCCATCATCGCGCGCACGAAGACCATCGTGTTGGACAGGCCTGCCGGATCGATGATGCCCTTGGAGATGGTCGACACGACGTCGCCGCCGGCCAGCAGCGCGCCTGCGCTCTCGAAGACCGCGGCGATCGCGATGGCCCCGAGCAGCGACAGCGCCTTGGCGCCGACCGCCGGGCCCATGTTGTTGGCCACGTCGTTGGCACCGATGTTGATCGCCATGTAGGCCCCGAAGGCCGCCGCCACGACCACCGCGAGCCCCTGCGGCTCACCGCCGGTGAAGATTGCTGCCGCCACCGCTGCCAGCGTGACGAAGACAAGGCTGACGCCCACACCGACCAGCGGGCGCGACGTGTACATGGTGGCAGCCTCGAGGCGCGACAGGCGGTTGAGATCCTGATCGAGCGTCTTCCACTGATGCGGGGGCGTGTCCTGGGGCAATGTCGGAAAGTCCTGTAGGTCTGGCAACCGGTCCGGCGCGTCTTGCGCGGAGCTCAGTGTCGCGCCGTGTCAGCGAGCAGGGCCGGCAGGTCGCGCAGCAGCTCCGAGAGTTGCTCCTCGTCGACCCGCTCGGCGGCCTCCTCGGGTGTCATCCAGTGGCGTTCGCGCTCATCCATCTCGGGATAGCTGTCGAGCAGTTTCTCGACCGAGACGGCGTAGACATCGACATCGGTGGCTACCGGCAGACCGCCATCGAGGACCTTGTCATAGCGATAGCGGCCGATACGCGCAGGCCGTCCGGCCTCCGACTTGACCCCGGCCTCTTCCCACGCCTCCTGAAGCGCGGTGCCCGCAGCGTCGGTGCCGTGCATCGGCCAGCCCTTGGGGATGATCCAGCGCTTGGTTTCGCGCGAGGTGATCATCAGAACCTCGGGTCCGGTCTCGCCCGCGCGATGGCACAGCGCCGCAATCTGCACCCGCGGAGGGCGGCGCAGCATGGGGGCAATATAGCTTTTCCAGACGCGGGCAAGCATACGGGTCACCGGTTTCGGGGCAGGTCAGGTCGGCCTCCCCTATAGAACCTGTCGCGAAAACTCAAGCCGGCAAGGCCGCAAGGAGGGTGCGGCATTGCCGAGATGCGACAGCGCTTGTATGGGAGCGGCCATGCCCAGATACGCCCTTCTCGTCGAATATGATGGCCGCCCCTTCGCCGGATGGCAGCGCCAGGCCGATCAGCCCTCGGTGCAGGGCGCGATCGAGGCGGCGTTGGCGCGGCTCGAAAAGCGCGACCACACCATCGCTGCCGCCGGGCGCACCGATGCGGGGGTTCATGCGCGCGGGCAGGTGGCCCATTGCGACATGGAGAAGGAGTGGGACCCGTTCCGCCTCTCCGAGGCGCTCAACTTCCACCTCAAGCCCGCGCCGGTGGCGATCCGCGCCTGTGCGGCGGTGAGCGACGACTGGCACGCGCGGTTCTCGGCCCATGAGCGGCGCTACCTGTTCCGCCTGCTGGTGCGCCGGGCTCCCGCCACGCTGGAGGCCGGGCAGGTCTGGCGGGTGATGAACCCGCTGTCGCTCGAGGCGATGCGCGCGGGCGCGGCCCATCTCATCGGGCAGCACGATTTCACCACCTTCCGCTCGACCATGTGCCAGGCCGCCTCGCCGGTGAAGACCATGGACGAGATCCGCATCGAGCAAACCGACACCGGAGCCGGAACGGAGTTCCGCTTCCACCTGCGCGCCCGCAGCTTCCTGCACAATCAGGTGCGCTCCATCGTCGGCACGCTCGAGCGTGTCGGCGCAGGCTCCTGGGCGCCCGAAGACGTCCGTTCGGCGCTCGAGGCCCGAGACCGCGCCGCCTGCGGGCCGGTGTGCCCGCCGGACGGGCTCTATCTCATGGGCGTGGGCTACGCGGACGATCCATTCTCCTGAGGCGTTGCGGGGATGCCCGTGACCCGCGGTCAAGAAACCGCTTTGCGCCGCGGGCAAACCCCGCTATCAGCGCAGCCATGACGTTTGCGATCCGAATCCGACGAGCCTGAACGCTCCTCTGTCGTGCCTCCTCACCGGGGAGGCTTCTGCTTCGCACGTCTCACCCCCATGAAACTTGACTTGGCCCCGTGCCCTTGGCACCAATCGGGCCTCAATCCACCGAGGATATGCTGATGATCCCGTCCGTCCTGCCGACCTATTCCCGCGCCCCCCTGCACTTCGTGAAGGGCGAAGGCACCTGGCTGGTTGAGGAGGACGGCCGCCGATTTCTCGATCTGGGCAGCGGCATCGCGGTGAACGCGCTGGGTCACGCGCATCCGGCGCTGGTCGCCGCGCTGACGGCGCAGGCACAGAACCTGTGGCACGTGTCGAACCTCTACGAGATCCCGCAGCAGCAGGCTCTGGCCGACAAGCTGGTCGCGGAAAGCTTTGCCGACACCGTGTTCTTCACCAATTCCGGCACCGAGAGCTGCGAGCTGGCGGTGAAGATGGCGCGCAAGTACTGGTACGACAAGGGTCAGCCCGAGAAGACCGACATCATTGCCTTCGCGGGCTCGTTCCACGGCCGCTCCTCGGCGGGCATCGCCGCGGCGGGCTCGGAGAAGATGACCAAGGGTTTCGGCCCGCTGCTGCCGGGCTTCAAGCACCTGCCCTGGGGCGATCACGAGGCGCTGGACGCGGCCATCGACGACAACACCGCGGCCATTCTGATCGAGCCGGTTCAGGGCGAGGGTGGCATCCGTCCGCTGCCCGACCAGTGCCTGCAGGGGCTGCGCAAGCTCTGCGACGAGAAGGGCGTGCTGCTCGTTCTCGACGAGGTGCAGTGCGGAATCGGCCGGACCGGTCGGCTCTTCGCCCATGAATGGGCCGGCATTGCGCCCGACATCATGATGGTCGCCAAGGGCATCGGCGGCGGCTTCCCGCTCGGCGCGGTGCTGGCCACCGAGGAGGCCGCCTCGGGCATGACCGCCGGCACCCACGGCTCGACCTATGGCGGCAACCCGCTGGGCTGCGCGGTGGGCTGCGCGGTGATGGATCACGTCACCGACCCGGCTTTCCTCGACGCCGTCAACCGCAAGGCCGGCTTGCTGCGCCAGAAGCTCGAGGGCCTCGTCGCCGCCCATCCCGACATCTTCGAGGAGGTGCGCGGCATGGGGCTGATGCTCGGCCTCAAGTGCAAGATCGCCCCGGCGGACCTGGTCAAGGCCGGCTACGAGGCGCTGGTCATCACGGTGCCCGCCGCCGACAATGTCGTGCGCCTGCTGCCGCCGCTGACCATCACCGAGGACGAGATCGGCGAGGCCATCGCGCGTCTCGACACTGCCGCCTCCGCCCTCGCAACGCCCGCCTCTTCTTCGGTTTGACAAATACCTCGGGGTGAATGGGCGCTTCGCGCCCAGAGGGGCAGCGCCCCTCCACACCGCCAGACAAAAAAGAACATTCGCATGAACCACTTCCTCGACATCCACAAGACCGACAAGGACGACCTGCGGTCGATCATCGACGCCGCCAAGGCGATCAAGGACAAGCGCAACGGCCGCCCGCGCGCCGCCCCCGACGACGATCTGCCGCTCAAGGACCGCATGGTCGCACTGATCTTCGAGAAGCCCTCGACCCGGACCCGCGTGTCCTTCGACGTGGGCGTGCGCCAGATGGGCGGCCAGACCATGGTGCTGTCGGGCTCCGACATGCAGCTCGGTCACGGCGAGACCATCGCCGACACCGCCCGCGTGCTGTCGCGCTTTGTCGACATGATCATGATCCGTACCTTCGACGAGGCGGTGCTGACCGAGATGGCGGAATATGCCGACGTGCCGGTGATCAACGGTCTCACCGACCGCACCCACCCCTGCCAGATCATGGCCGACATCCTCACCTTCGAGGAGCATCGCGGCCCGATCGCCGGCAAGAAGGTGGTGTGGTGCGGCGACGGCAACAACGTCTGCGCCTCGTTCCTGCACGCCGCCGGCCAGTTCGGTTTCGACCTGACCTTCACCGGCCCGGTGCAGCTCGATCCCGAGATGGAATTCGTCGGCCTCGCCCGCAACCAGGGCAGCACCATCACCATCGAGCGCGACCCGTTCAAGGCGGTCGAGGGCGCCGATCTGGTGGTTGCCGACACTTGGGTCTCGATGCATGACGCGCAATCCGCCAAGGAGCGCCGCCATAACATGCTGCGCCCCTACCAGGTCAACGACAAGCTGATGGAGGCCGCCGGCAAGGACGCGCTCTTCATGCACTGCCTGCCGGCGCATCGCGGCGAGGAGGTCACCTCCGAGATCATGGACGGGCCGCAATCGGTGATCTGGGACGAGGCCGAGAACCGGCTGCACGCCCAGAAGGCGATCATGCGCTGGTGCGTGGGGGGCTGAGACGCCGCACCCGGCTGACCCGCGCCACGCTCGTGTCACCGGGGTCTCTGGTGAGTATTTGGAACGTAGAGAAGACCCGGGCCGGTCACTTGGCGGGCCCGGGTCTTCTCTGGTTCAAAAATACCTCGGGGTGAATTGGCCCGCAGGGCCAAGAGGGGCAGCGCCCCTCAGCTTCCCCGCGGCTTGGCGCGCAGGGTCGGGTCCGCCTGGCGCGGGTCCTCGGGCCACGGGTGCCTCGGGTACTGCGCCTTCATGTCCTTGCGCACATCCGCATAGGAGCCGTCCCAGAACCCCGGAAGGTCCATGGTGGTCTGCACCGGACGGCGGGCGGGCGAGAGCAGCGTGACCCGCAGCGGTCGTCGACCCACCGTGGGGTGGTTGCGCTGGCCGAACATCTCCTGCAGGCGCAGCGCGATCTCCGGGTGCTCGCCGGAATAGTCGATGGGGATCTCGCGCCCCAAGGGCGTGGTGAACTTGCCCGGCACGGACGCGTCGAGCGCCTGCATCTGGCCCCAGTCGAGCCGGGCGCGCAGCGCCGGCAACAAATCGAAGCGCTTCCAGTCCTCGGCGCTCTTCACTCCGGAAAGGTAGGGCAGCAGCCAGTCCTCGAGCGTCTGCATCAGCGCGGGCTCGGACATGTCGGGCAGGTCGAGCCCGCCTTCGCGGCCGATGGCTGCGCGGGCGCAGAAGCGGCGCGCGGCGTCGGAGAGGGCAATGCCGAGATCGCGCACCCCGTCGAGCATGGCGCGCGCCACCGCGTCGGGCGGCGCGTCCTTCCAGAGCCGGTCGTCGAGCGCGATGGCGCCGAGCCGTTCCTGCTGACGCGCCAGCACGCGGCGCTCGCGCTTCGACCACTCACACAGATCGTGCCAGCGGATCTGGTCCGGGAACAGCGCGCGCAGCTCGCTTTCGGTGATCTGCGTGGCCTGCCGGATGCGGGCCTCGCGCGGGTTGCCGTCGGTGTCGGTGACCACGATGAGCCGGGCCGAGGCCAGCGGGTCGGCGGCGTCGAGCATCGCGCCCTTGCCGCCGGAGAGCTGGAAGCGCGGCGCGTCGCCCTTGCGGCGCAGGCCGATGCGGTCGGGATAGGCGAGCGCGGCCATGGTGGCGGCGCTCATCGTCTCGTCGTGGCTTCCCTTCGTCCGCGCCCGCAGCCGCTTGGCCTCGGAGCGGATGCGCTCCAGCGGGGCGCGGTTGAGCCTGTAGGGCCGGGTCGCCTCGAAGCGTTTGGGGTCGCGCAGGGCCTCGAGCCGCAGGGCGAGATCGGTGGGCGCGCCGGTGAGCGGATCGCGCTCGGCCAGCAGTGCCGCGAGCGGGGCGGCCTGCGGACCGGCCAGCGTCAGCATGTGGCCGAGGCGCGGATGCAGAGGCACTGCGGCAAGCGCCTTGCCGTGCTCGGTGATGCGGCGCTGGTCGTCGAGCGCTCCCAGCATCTGCAAGAGCGCCTGCGCCTCGGCAAAGGCGCCGGGATTGGGCGCGCTCAGGAAGGGCAGATCCTCCGGCGTGGCGCCCCAGAGCGCCAGTTCCAGCGCCAGCCCGGCCAGATCTGCGGTCTCGATCTCGGCCGGGGGATAGGCTTGCAGAGCGCCTTCCTCGCCTTTGGTCCAGAGCCGGTAGGCCACGCCCTCGGCGACGCGACCGGCGCGGCCGGCGCGCTGGGTGGCCTCGGCGCGGGTGACACGCTCGGTCACCAGCCGCGCCATGCCCGAGCCCGGGTCGAACCGCGCCCGTCGGGCGCGGCCGCCATCGACCACCACGCGGATGTCCTCGATGGTCAGCGAGGTCTCGGCGATCGCGGTGGCGAGCACCAGTTTGCGGCCCTTGCTCTCGGGGCGGATGGCGGCGCGCTGGTCGGCGAACGCCATGGCGCCGAAGAGCGGACGCACCGTCACGTCGCCGGGCAGGCGGCCCCTGAGCCGCGCCTCGGTGCGGCGGATCTCGCCCTCGCCGGGGAGGAAGGCGAGAATGCCACCCTCGGTCTCGCCCGCGGCCTGCACGATCAGCTCTGCCATGCTGTCCTCGAAGCGGCGTTGCTTGGGCAGGGGGACGTCGAGCCAGCGGGTCTCGACCGGGAAGGCGCGGCCCTGCGAGGTGATGACGGGCGCCTGCATGAGCTCGGCCACCGGGCCCGCGTCGAGCGTGGCAGACATGGCGAGCAGGATCAGGTCGTCGCGCAGGGCGCCGGCCACTTCAAGACAGAGCGCGAGGCCGAGATCGGCGTTCAGAGACCGCTCGTGAAATTCGTCGAAGATCACCGCGCCGATCCCGGAGAGCTCCGGATCGCTCTGCAGCATCCGGGTCAGGATGCCCTCGGTGACCACCTCGATGCGGGTGGCGTTCGAGATCTTGGCCTCGCCGCGGATGCGGTAGCCCACGGTCTCGCCCGGGGCTTCGCCCAGCGTGTCGGCCATCCGCGCGGCGCTGGCGCGCGCGGCAAGGCGGCGCGGCTCGAGCATCAGGATGGTCTGGTCGGTGAGACCCGCGTCGAGCATGGCCAGCGGCACGCGGGTGGTCTTGCCGGCGCCGGGGGGCGCCTGCAGCACGGCGCGGCCCTCGGCGCGGAGGGCGGTGAGGAGCTCAGGCAGGGCGTCGTCTATGGGCAGGCGGGTCATGGCGTGGGTTATGCGGGAGTGCGCGGGCGGCGTCGAGGGGGGCGTGGTGGCCGGTCGTGGCGGAGGGGGCGATCCTTTCGGGGGCGCTGCCCCCGTCCGCGCGCGGCGCGGCCTCCCCCGAGGTATTTTCGAACCAGAGAAGATGTCGGGGCGCGCCCAGGAGGGGATGCGCGCGGGGGGCTGGACATCGGCGCGGCTTGCGGGTCAGGTCGGGGGCGGCAGAGAAGAGGGCAGAGGCATGGATATCGAGGATCTGGCAGAGCGCATCCTGGCCGGCGAGCGGCGGGCCCTTGCGCGGGCGATCACGCTGGTGGAGAGCGGGCGCGCCGATCATCGGGCGCAGGCACGGGCGCTGATCGAGCGGCTGCACGGTCACGAGAACGTCGCGCTGCGGGTCGGGCTCTCGGGCACGCCCGGGGTCGGCAAGTCGACCTTCATCGAGGCGTTCGGGATGATGCTCACCGCGCAGGGGCTCAAGGTGGCGGTGCTGGCGGTGGATCCGTCCTCGGCGCGCTCGGGCGGGTCGATCCTTGGCGACAAGACCCGGATGGAACGGCTGTCGCGGGACCGCAACGCGTTTATCCGACCGTCTCCCTCGCAATCGCACCTGGGCGGCGTGGCGCGGCGCACCCGCGAGGCGATCGATCTCTGCGAGGCGGCGGGGTTCGACGTCATCCTGATCGAGACCGTGGGGGTGGGCCAGTCGGAGACCGTGGTGGCCGAGATGTCGGACCTGTTCCTGCTGCTGCTGGCGCCCGCCGGGGGCGACGAGCTGCAAGGGGTGAAGCGCGGCATCATGGAGACCGCCGACATCATCCTGATCAACAAGGCCGATGGCGATCTCAAGGCCACCGCGACGCGGACCTGCGCCGATTATGCGGGCGCTCTGCGGCTGCTGCGCAAGCGGGCGCAGGATCCTGAGGGATTCCCGAAGGCTCTGACGGTCTCGGCGGTGGAGGAGAACGGGCTCGACCGGGCCTGGGACGAGATGACCGCGCTCAGCGACTGGCGTCGCGAGACTGGGCATTTCGAGGCGCGCCGGGCGGCGCAGGCGCGCTACTGGTTCGAGGCGGAGGTGCGCGAGGGGTTGCTGGCGCGCCTGCGGCGCGAGCCGGTCAAGGGCGCGATGGCGGCGCTGGCGCACCAGGTCGAGGACGGCGAGATCAGCGCGGCCGCCGCGGCGGAGGAGCTGCTCGAGACCTATCTTGGCGAGGTGCCGCAGGTCTGAGGGGGATTCGGGCCGACTCTGCGACGGCCTTTGACGCCCCGCCGGAGCGGTGGCTCGACATCGCGAAATCCGCGTGAAACCAGCGGTTTCACGGCCTTTGGCAAAGCCCCGGTGGAAGGGGTTGACGCGCGAGGGGCTTGGAGCTAGAGAAGCCCGACCAGATTCCGGGCGCCCCTGGTGGCGCCCTTTCATATTGGCGGAACGATCGGCAGGAGCTGCCTCTCACCGGTCCGAAGCCCCGAGACGATGAGGATGGACCCATGTCGCGCGTATGCGAACTGACCGGCAAAGGCCCGATGACGGGTCACAATGTTAGCCACGCCAACAACAAGACCAAGCGGCGCTTCCTGCCGAACCTGAACGATGTGACGCTGCAGTCCGAGACCCTGGGTCGCGGCGTGAAGCTGCGCATCTCGGCTTCGGCCCTGCGCTCGGTGGACCACCGTGGCGGCCTGGACAAGTTCCTGGACAAGGCCAAGGACGCCGAACTCAGCGCCACCGCGCTGAAGGTGAAGAAAGAGATTGCAAAGGCCCGCGCAGCGCAGGCCTGAGCCACTTGATTCCACAGAATCATCCACAGCCCCGATGCAAGCCGCATCGGGGCTGTTTCCTTTTGTCACATGACATTTCGGGCCATGTTGCCTAAACCTTCGGCGATGGTTCGGAAAAGATATCCACTGGTCGCATTTTTGCTGGTTCTGGCGGTCGCGCTGACCGGGTTCCAGATGGCCTTCGCGCGCGCCCAGCCGCAACCCGTCGGTCAGATGGTGATCTGTACCGGGCTGGGTCTGACCACGGTGATGGTCGATTCCGAGGGCGCTCCGGTGTCGCAGAGCCATGTCTGCCCCGACGGCCTCCTGACCCTGTTCCTCTCCGCCGGCGGCGCCTGGGAATCGCCTGTGCATCTGCTGGACTGGGTTCCTCTGCCGCAGATCATGGTGACGGTGCGCGGGCAGGGGCTGCAGGCCCCGCGCGCGCAGGCGCGTGATCCGCCGGTCCGGGTCTGATCTCCCAAAGACAGACCTCACGGACCCACAAAGAACACAGGACAGACAAGATGAAATCCCTGATTCTCGCCGGCGCCGCTGCGCTGGCCCTTTCGACGCCCGCCCTCGCCGACATCGCCGTGCACGACGCCTATGCCCGCAGCGCCATGGCCAGCGCCAAGACCGGCGCCGCCTTCATGGTGATCGAGAACACCGGCGACAGCGACGACCGGCTGGTCTCGGCCACCTCCGACGCCGCGATGAAGGTCGAACTGCACACCCACGTGGCCGACGGCAACGGCGTGATGAAGATGATGGAGGTCGAGGAAGGCTTCGTCATCCCCGCGAATGGCCAGCACGCGTTGGCGCGCGGCGGTGACCACGTGATGTTCATGGGGCTGACCGGCCCCTTCGTGCAGGACGAGACCGTCACTGTCACGCTGACCTTCGAGAACGCCGGTGAGATGGTGGTCGAGATACCGGTGGATCTCGAGCGTCAGCCGATGCACGGCGCCGGTCATTCCGGCCATGGCGGCATGAACAAGATGAGCAACTGAGCGCTAAGCCGGTGATGAGAGAGGCCGCGTCCGGGGCTGACCCGGGCGCGGCCTTTCCGTGTCCGGGCCTCAGTCGAGCAGCTCCGCGACCCAGGCGGGCACCACCTCGCTGGCGGGGCCGATGCGGTGATCCTCGAACGCGTCCGTGATCTCGCTCTCGGCCAGGTTCAGCTCGATGGTCCGGGCACCGGCATAGGCCGCGCCCTGCACGAAGCCCGCCGCCGGGTAGACCTGACCCGAGGTGCCGATCGCGGCGAAGAGGTCACAGCCCAGCAGGTGATCCTCGATCTCGTCCATGTGGTAGGGCATCTCGCCGAACCAGACGATGTCAGGGCGGCCCGTGGGGGCGGCGCAGGCCGGGCATGGCTCACCGGGAGACATCTCGGGCGGGGCGATCCAGCGGTGGCCGCAGGCGAAGCACAGCGCGCCCGAGAGCTCGCCGTGCATGTGGATCGCGGTGGCGCCGGCTTTCTCGTGCAGCCCGTCGACATTCTGCGTCACGATCACCACCTCGCCGGGCCAGTCGCGCTGCAGCCGCGCCAGCGCTACGTGAGCCGGGTTCGGCACGGCACCTGCGGCCTGCACCCGGCGGGCATTGTAGAAGCCGTGCACCAGCGCGGGATCGCGGGCGAACCCCTCTGGCGTGGCGACGTCCTCGATGCGGTGCTGCGCCCAGAGCCCGCCCTCGTCGCGGAAGGTGCCAAGGCCGCTTTCGGCCGAGATGCCGGCTCCGGTGAGGATCACGATCTTGTCGGCCATGCTTTTCCCTTCCTGGCTGCCGCGTTAGGCTCCGGCGCAAAAGGAGCGCGCCCCATGACCCAGAGTATCCTCTTCGTCTGCCTCGGCAATATCTGCCGTTCGCCCTCGGCCGAGGGGGTGGTGCGGCAGATGGCGGCGGAGCGCGGGCTGGCGCTGCAACTGGACAGCGCCGGCACCGGCACGTGGCATCTGGGCGATCCACCCTACGCGCCGATGCAGGCCGCCGCCAGTGCGCGGGGCTATGACCTTTCGGCGTTGCGGGCGCGGCAGGTCAGCCGATCGGATTTCGACCGCTTCGACCTGATCGTGGCAATGGACGGCGACAACCTCGCCAATCTCGAAGCGATGCGGCCGGGGCAGGGCGGTGCCGAGCTGCGGCTGTTCACCGACTACGCCGCGTCCACCGGCGCGCGCGAGGTGCCCGATCCGTATTTCACCCGCGATTTCGACGGCACGCTCGATCTGATCGAGATCGCCGCCCAAGGGCTTCTGGATCAGCTCTCGGAATAGATCGCGCGTGTGACGAACCAGGTCACCGGGAAGGCGACCACGGCGCCCGCTGCTGCGGAGGCGACGATCGGCACCAGCGTGTCGAAGCCGGCCACCAGCGCCGCGACGATGAAGCTGCCCGCCAACGTGGTCCCGATCAGCGAGTAGAGAATTCCGGCCAGTCTGAGCATGGATCTGTCTCCCGATGGCCGCCCGGTGGGCGGTCTTGCAAGTGAATTCATATCGAATGCGGAATGTGTTCCTTGATCGGGATCAAGAAAAGAGCAAATGGTCAATTCGGGTATTCAACCAGCGCGCGAGCCTTGCAGTCGCGGCACGGTTGCCGCAGATTCCGCGGTATTGCATTTGAGCTATCAGGATTTCGAGAATGAAGAGATTGCGCATTCTTGGTGCGGGCCTGTTGATGTTGTCCGCCTGCGCCGCGCCGACCCGGCAGGATATCGATGAACTCCGGGCCATGCAGGAGGTGACCTGCGCCAGCCGCCCCGGCACCTGCAGCTACGAGAACAGCCCACTCAAGGTCTCTGATCGGACAGTGACCCTGCCGAGGCGGCCCTACGCGTTCCGCCCGGTGGCACAGACGCTGCATTTCACCGATGCGCAACGGCGCCAGTGGACCGCGCCTCGGGGCATCCTGACCGACGGGGCCTCGATTCCGCCGCTCTTCGTGTCCATCGTGGGCCAGCCCACCGCGCCGGAATACATCAACGCGGGCGCTCTGCACGACGCCTATTGCGGTGTTGGCAACGAAGGCACGGCGAATTTCCACAATGGCCGCTGGCAGGATGTGCACCGGATGTTCTTTGATGCCCTGGTGGCCGCGGGGACGCCCGAGCAGCGGGCGAAGGTCCTGTTCGCGGCGGTTTGGCTCGGTGGGCCGCGCTGGGACTATCACGTCTCGCTGCAGGAGGTTCCGCAAGGGGCGATGCAGCAGGCGATGCGGCAGGCCAAGCGCTACATCGAAGAGAGAGACCCGTCGTTGTCGGAGCTGGAAGCATACCTGCTGCGGCTCGAGAAGGGCATCATCCGCAGCCATCCCGACCTGTTCGCCCAGCTTCTGCCTGATGGCGGGGAGGGCCCGCGCCAAGGCTACGAGGCGCCGGTCGAAGACCAAGCGGAGTACGAGCCGCCGGTGCGCGACGAGCCGGTCTCTGAAGAGCCGGGCCAAGAGTTCCCCGATGAGTACGAGATTCCGGGCGACGACTTCACGGATATCGAGCTCTAGGGCGCAGCGCCCCGGGATCTTGCCGGTCGCGTTTCGCTGGCCACGTCTCAAAAAGAAAAAGGCGCCGGAGTTCCGGCGCCTTTCTACATCGTCCTCGCGTCGTGGTCTCAGACCAGACGCGACACCTCCTTCGCGGCGCGCACGAAATCCTTGAACAGGGGATGCGGATCGAAGGGCTTGGACTTCAGCTCGGGGTGGAACTGCACGCCGATGAACCACGGGTGATCCGGCCATTCCACGATCTCCGGCAGGCGCCCGTCGGGCGACATGCCCGAGAAGCAGATGCCGGCCTCTTCGAGGGGCTTGCGGTACTTGATGTCGACCTCGTAGCGGTGACGGTGACGCTCGTCGATGGTGGTGGTGCCGTAGACTTCGGCGACCTTGGAACCCTCGGTCAGAACCGCGTCATAGGCACCAAGCCGCATGGTGCCGCCCTTGTCGTCGGCCACCGAGCGGTTCACCTTCTGGTTGCCCTGCACCCATTCCTTGAGGTGGTAGACAACCGGCTCGAAGCGCTTCTCGCCGGCCTCGTGGTCGAACTCTTCCGAGCCCGCCTTGCTCACGCCGGCGACGTTGCGGGCCGCTTCGATGACGGCCATCTGCATGCCGAGGCAGATGCCCAGATAGGGCACGTTGTGCTCGCGCGCGAACTGCGCCGCCTTGATCTTGCCCTCGGTGCCGCGCTCGCCGAAGCCGCCGGGCACGAGGATCGCGTCGTAGTTCTCGAGATAGGGGGCCGCGTCCTCGCGGTCGAAAAGCTCGGCATCGACCCAGCTCACCTTGACCTTCACCCGGTTCGCCATGCCGCCATGGGTCAGTGCCTCGGCGATGGACTTATACGCATCCTCGAGCTGGGTGTACTTGCCCACGATGGCAACGTTGACCTCGCCCTCGGGGTTGTGGATGCGCTCGCTGACGTCGTCCCACTTCTCGAGGTTGGGGCGCGGTGCCGGGGTGATCTGGAACGCATCCAGCACCGCCTGGTCGAGCCCCTCGCGGTGATAGGCCAGCGGCGCGTCGTAGATCGACGACAGGTCCTGCGCGGCGATCACGCTGTCGGGGCGCACGTTGCAGAACAGCGCCAGCTTCTCGCGCTCCTTCTGCGGGATCGGGCCCTCGGAGCGGCAGACGAGGATGTCGGGCGCGATGCCGATCGAGCGCAGTTCCTTGACCGAGTGCTGCGTCGGCTTGGTCTTCAGCTCGCCGCTGGCCTTAATCCAGGGCAGCAGGGTCAGATGCATGAAGATGCACTGGCCGCGCGGCTTGTCCTGCGCGTATTGGCGGATCGCCTCGAAGAAGGGCAGGCCCTCGATGTCGCCGACGGTGCCGCCGATCTCGCAGAGCATGAAATCGACCTCGTCCTCGCCGATCGAAAGCCAGTCCTTGATCTCGTCCGTGACGTGGGGAATCACCTGGATGGTCTTGCCGAGATAATCGCCGCGGCGCTCCTTCTCGAGCACGTTGGTGTAGATCCGCCCCGACGAGACCGAGTCGGTTTTGCGCGCCGGCACACCGGTGAAGCGCTCGTAATGGCCGAGGTCGAGATCGGTCTCGGCGCCATCATCGGTGACGAAGACCTCGCCGTGCTCGAAGGGCGACATGGTGCCCGGATCGACGTTGAGATAGGGGTCGAGCTTGCGCAGCCGGACCGAGAAGCCGCGTGCCTGCAGCAGCGCACCAAGCGCCGCACTGGCAAGGCCCTTGCCCAGCGAAGAAACGACACCGCCTGTGATGAAGATGTAACGTGCCATTGTGGCAGGACCCCGTGATTTGCATCTAATTCTGGACACCCACGGGCCTTTCGGACCGCAGCATCACGGGAGTCCATATATAAAGGATTCGGGCTGCACTGTCCAGAGAACCGCAAGATGCTGTTGCGGTTCAGGGTGCAGCCCTCAATCTATGGTGGTTTGGCCAGAAGGCCTTAGTCTGCGCGCGGAACCAGCGGCGCGTCGGGCGCGGTTTCGCTGTCGGAGGCCGACGGCGGCGGCAGCAGCGCGTCGGTGTCGATCTCGCCCGGTGCGGTCTGCTCCGTGGCCGGCGCCGAGCCCGATCCGCCGAGGCGGTCCATGACCGAGACGCCCGAGGCATCCTGAGCGGCCAGGATCGTCAGCGTGATCGACGTCACGATGAAGCCGATCGCCAGGATCCATGTCACCTTGCCGAGCGCGGTCGCGGCCGCGCGCTGGCTCATGGCGCCACCGCCACCACCCATGCCGAGCCCGCCCCCTTCGGAGCGCTGCAGCAGCACCGCGCCGATCAGCGACAGCGCGAGAAGAAGATGGACGATGAGAATGACGTTCTGCATGGAAGGTCCCGAAGCCTGCGGTCTTGGCGCGCTATGTAGGGGAAGCCGCTGATGGGCGCAACCCGCGAGATGGGCCTGTCGGTCAGGGGGAGCGGTTGACGCCACGGGCAGGGGGCAGCGCGGGCGGCGCCCGACGGAAAGATGACTCGAATGACTCTCTTTATGATTGAATCAACTCGGCGGGAAAATAATTGAGGTAGTGTATTGCCCGAAAGCCGGGCGCTCGCTACCGTCGCCATCATGAGACAGGACAGACCCCTTCTCGGCATCGCTCTGATGCTCGGTTTCTGCATCATTGCGCCGCTCGCCGACGCGGTGGCGAAGCTCATTGCCGACACGGTGCCGCTTGCCGAGCTGGTCTTCTTCCGCTTCGCGGTTCAGGCGGCGCTCTTGGTGCCCTTGATGCTGCTGACAGGGCGCAGCTTCCGCCTGCGCCGGCGGGTTGCTGGGATCGTGTTCCTGCGCACGCTCATGCATATTCTCGGCATCGGCATGATGGTGACCGCGCTGCGTTACCTGCCGCTTGCCGATGCCATCGCCATTGCCTTCGTCATGCCCTTCATGTTGCTGATACTGGGTCATTATTTCATGGGGGAAGAGGTCGGCTGGCGCCGCCTCGTGGCGTGCGCGATCGGCTTCATCGGCACGCTTCTCGTGGTCCAGCCCGCGTTCCGCGATGTCGGCTGGCCGGCGCTGTTGCCGCTGGGCGTGGCGCTCAACTTCTCGCTCTTCATGATCACCACGCGGCAGATCTCGCGCGATATCGATGCGGTGTCGCTGCAGGCGATCTCCGGTCTGATGGCGATGGTGGTGATCGCGCCGATGATGTTGCTCCTGCCTGCGGGCCGCATTCCCGAGATCCAGTGGGTGTCGGTCTCGCTCGAGACCTGGTCGCTGCTGCTGTCGATCGGTCTGCTCGGCACCGTGGCGCATCTGCTGATGACCTGGTCTCTGCGCTACGCGCCGGGGGCCACGCTGGCGCCGATGCAATATCTCGAGATGCCCTTCGCCACGCTGTTCGGCTTCATGATCTTTCAGGAACTTCCGAATCCCATGGCGACGCTGGGGATCTGCATCATCATGTCCGCGGGCCTCTTCATCCTCGCGCGCGAGCGGGCCATCCACCGGGCGCAGAAAGCAGCGCCCGCGCCAGTTCCGGAAGGTGTGACACCGGCAGAATGATGAGCATGAGCGGCGCGTCGAAGCGCAGCGAGACTGTCTCGGCGCTGGTCTCGTTCGAGGTGCCCGCGCGCTGCGCCGGGGTGAAGTCGAGCCCGCCCAGCGGCCAGCGCAACCCCGTGCTCTCGCCGTGCACCAGCCCCATCGGATAGAGCGAAAACCGAAGCCCGACCGGCAGCGTCAGGGTGATCTGCGGCGGCGCCAGCGCGATGGCGTCCTCCTCGCCCACGAGGATGCAGCGCCGATCCGCGCGCATGGTCAGAACCGTCAGCGCAGCCAGCTGGTGATCGACGCGCGGGCCCAGAAATCCGGTGCCGAAGACCAGCGGCGCCGCAATGTTGCGCAGGCACTTGTCGAAATCGGTGCTGTCCTGCTCGGCAATGTGATGCACGCGCTCCGCCGGGATCTGCGCACGGTCGCTCTCGGACAGAGAATCGAGGTCGCCGATCACGGCGTCCGGCAGCGCACCCGCTCGCAGCAGGGTCGCCGCGCCGCCGTCTGCGGCCACCCGCGTCTCGCACCGGGCCAGAAGCGGGGCGAGATGTGCTTCGGGGCTGTCTCCGCCGCCCACCAGAAGGATCGGCTCGGCGCGTCTCAGGATGGGAGCATTCATGGCAAATTTACGGCTTTCAGTGACAGAGGTCACAATGGAGACACGAAATGATACGCTCGGGACCAAAGATTCGGTCGGCTTTCGTCTCGTATGACGTGGTAAACACATTGTTGCAAAGCGATTGAGAGTGAGCAGCACATGGTGAGTTCGAGCAAAATTCTTACGGTCTCCTACGGCACCTTCTCCTGTACTGCGGAGGGGTTCGAGGATCCGCTGGAGGTGGTGAAGGACGCCACCCACTTCTTCCGTGGTGTGGTCCGCGAAGACCGCTTCTTCGGGGCCGAGCCGCCGCAGTTCGACCCCGAGCTCGCGGCCGAGTTGCTGCAATCCCAGATCAGCGCCGAGGCAGGGCAGGGCAAGCTGACCCTGCGCAGCCCCTTCGCTGGTGCCGGGGCGTCCAGCGGCGCGATGAGCGCCGCGCTTTCCGCGGGCCGCGCGCCGGAGCGCTCCGCCGCAGACGAGGTGGGCGAGCTGCCCGCGGCTGCCGCTGAGACAGCGGCCTCCACGCCCGAAACAACAGCGCTCGAAACAACAGCGCCCAAGACAACCGCGACCGAGGCTGTTGCCGAGATGGCGGCGGAGCCGGCCCCCGAGGAGCCGAAAGTTGCCGTCTCCTACCAGGGCGACGGCAGCGAGGACGATCTGGAAGAGGCCCGCCGGGCCGAGGACACCATCGCTTCGATCCTTGCCGACGAGGCCGGCGACGACAGCCTCGCGGCCGAGGCGGCCCTCTTCGGAGAGGCCGACGGTGGCGAGATCCCCGCCGCGCCGCAACCCGGCGTCGGGCTGAGCGATCCGGAAAGCGTGGCGGCCAAGCTGCGCCGCATCCGCGCCGTCGTGGCGCAGGGTGGTCCTGCGGATGCAGAGGCAGAGCCCGAGGCGGAAGAGGCCGAAGCCTCGGTCTCGGCGATGCTCGAGGCTCTGGAGCCCGCGCGCGATGAGACCCCGAGCTCGGTGCAGGCGCTGCGCGACAACCTGTTCACCGACACGCTCGCCAGTGCCGCGTTCGAGGATGGGTTCGAGGACGACGCCGAGGACGAGGATGACAGTGCGCTCTACGACGCGCCGCCCGAGACCGATGCAGAGACCGCCGAAGAGACCACGGCAGAATCGGAGACACCGGCAGCCGAGCCCGAGAGCACGCCTGCGCGTCCGCGCGCCCGCGTTGTGAAGGTCAAGCGGGCGGCGTTCGACGCTGCCGCGGGCAAGGGCCTGATCGAGGACATCGCCGAAGCCTCTGCTGCTCCGGCCGCTCCGGTCAGCAGCCTGAGCCCGGAAGACGAGGATGATCTGGCCCGCGAGCTCGCCGCCGTCCGCGCCGAGCTGCAGGACGACTTCGAAGACGGCTGGGACGCAGAGGACGACCTCGAGGACGTCGCCGAGGCGCAGGATGATGACGCCGTGGCGGAAGATGTGGCCGCAGAGCTTGGCGGTGACACCGAGCTGGCTGCCGCCGTCGGCGCGGCGATGTTGAACGACGACAGCGACGACAGCTGGGAATATGACGACGAGTGGGACGACGAGGACGAGGACGAGGACGCCACCGCCCGCGGCGCCGAGACCGCCGCTCCGCTGCGTCTCGAGACCTCCGACGCCGCACCGCAGGAGGACTGGGACGAGGACGGCGACAGCACGCTGGAGTTCGAGTTCTCTGACAGCTTCGAGGACGATGAAGATGCCGAGGACGACACTGACCTCGCCGCAGGGGACGATGCGGACAGCGCGGCCGAGGCCGAGCGCGAGGAAGCTCAGCGCCGCGCCGCGCATGAGGAGGTCCGCAAGGCGGTGAAGATGTCGAGCCCGGCCCGTGCCATGCTCACCGAGCGCCGGGTCGAGGACAACGACGCCTCGCGCATCCTCGACGAGACCAACACCCAGCTCCAGGAGCCGGAAGGCAACCGCCGCCGCAGCGCCATCGCGCATCTGCGCGCCGCCGTGGCCGCGACCCGTGCCGACAAGCTTCTGGGACGCAAGCGCGATGCGGGCGAACAGGCCGAGCCCTATCGCGAGGATCTCGCCAACGTGGTGCGCCCGCGCCGCCCCGCAGCCCCCGCGGGCAATACCGAGCGCCCGGCCGAGATCGCACGCCCGGCGCCGCTCAAGCTGGTGGCCGAGCAGCGCGTCGACTCCGAGACGCCGGCACCGCGTCCGCGTCGCGTGCGTCTCGCCGATATCGACGAGACGGCGGCGCTGAGCGCGGGCGAAGGGGATGACAGCTTTGCCGAATATGCCGAGAGCGTCGGCGCACGCGACCTGCCGGAGCTGCTCGAGGCGGCGGCGGCCTACATGTCCTTCGTCGAGCGCCGCGAACAGTTCTCGCGCCCGCAGCTGATGACCAAGGTGCGCCAGGTCGAGACCGAGGAATCGAGCCGCGAGGACCGGCTGCGCAGCTTTGGCCAGCTGCTGCGCGAGGGCAAGATCGAGAAGACCCGCGGCGGCCGCTTCACCGCCTCGGAGCGGATAAGCTTCAAGCCGGATGCGCGCGCCGCGAGCTGATCGATCCGGCCTCAGATGAGACGACCGCAGCGGCGGGGGCCACGGCCCTCGCCGTTTGCGTTTTGTCAGGATGGATGTCGGGCGGTGGAGACGGGAAGGGGCTCTGCCCCCTCTTGGCGCTGTGCGCCAATTCACCCCCGAGGTATTTTGAAACCAGAGAAGGGTAGGGCGCTGCGCACCTGGCTTCTCTTCGTCAGAAATACTCCCGCCGGAGGCTGGCCGGCCTGTTCCGCCAGTGCCGCACCGGTCAAGAGCGTGGCCCTTGCCACAGGCGTGCGAAACCGTCCGACGGGCCAGGGCCGCGCGACGGCCCGGCCAAAAAAGACAAACCCCCGAAAGGCAGGGCCCCGGGGGTCGTCGAGTTCTTGTGTTGGAAGGTCAGCTGCCTGACCTGAGCCGGAAAACCCGGTGCGGATGCCTCAGAGGAGACCTTCGCGTTGGGCTTTCTTGCGCGCCAGCTTGCGGGCACGGCGGATGGCCTCGGCCTTCTCGCGCGCTTTCTTCTCGGACGGCTTCTCGAAATGCTGCTTGAGCTTCATTTCACGGAACACGCCTTCGCGCTGCAGCTTCTTCTTCAGGGCACGGAGCGCCTGATCGACATTGTTGTCGCGAACACTAACCTGCATGTGGTTTTCACCACCTTTCTAAGTTTGAGTTGCAAGGAATTGCAGGAGGTGGCCGTATAGCAAGGCCGGGCTAAATTGTCTAGGGTCTAGAAACTCTATTGAGTCGAAGGAGAGGCCCATGACGGACGATGCAGCCGGGCGCCTGCTGGATGCGGCGCTGAACCATGTAGCCTTCGATGGCTGGTCGGAGACAACGTTCCGCGCCGCGGTCGCCGATGCCGGGATGGATCCGGTGGTGGCGCGCGGCCTGTTCCCGCGCGGGGCGGTCGATCTCGCGGTGGCGTTCCACAAGCGTGGCGACGATGCCATGGTGGCAGCGCTGGCCGAGTTGGACAAGGCGTCTGACGGCGCGCCGCTGCGCTACCGTGACAAGGTCACCCGTGCGGTGCGCACCCGGCTCGAAGTGGTCAAGGACCGCGAGGCGGTGCGCCGCGGCACCACGCTTTTTGCCCTGCCGATCTATGCCCCCGACGGGGCCAAGCTGATCTGGGGGACCTCCGACCGGATCTGGACCGTGCTAGGCGACACCGCGCGCGATTTCAACTGGTACAGCAAGCGGGCGACGCTGAGCGGGGTCTATTCCTCGACGGTGCTCTACTGGCTGGGCGACGATTCGCTTGACCACCAGGCCACGTGGGAGTTCCTCGACCGTCGCATCGAGGACGTGATGCGCTTCGAGAAGACCAAGGCGAAGGTGCGCGAGAACCCGCTGCTGAAGCGCGTCTTCGCGGGCCCCGAGAAGGTGCTGGGCTCCATCCGGGCGCCGCGCGCCGTGCGGGAAAACGATCTGCCGGGCGGCTGGACCGCCCCGCGCTGACAGAACAGGGAAGACCGAATGACTGACACGATGCGCGCCGTCGAGATCTCCGAGCCCGGCGGGCCGGAGGTGCTGCGCCCGACCACCCGGCCTGTGCCGCAACCGGGACATGGCGAGGTGGTCATCCAGGTGGCCTGGGCCGGGGTGAACCGGCCCGACGCCCTGCAGCGGGCGGGCCGCTACGCGCCGCCCGCCGGCGCCAGCGACCTGCCGGGGCTCGAGGCCTCGGGCATCGTGTCGGCGGTGGGGCCCGGGGTGACCTGGCCCGCAGTGGGCGACGCGGTCTGCGCGCTGCTGCCGGGCGGGGGGTATGCCGAATACGTGGCCACACCGGCGGCGCATTGCTTGCCGGTGCCCGAGGGCATGGGCCTGCGCGAGGCGGCCTGCCTGCCCGAGACCTATTTCACCGTCTGGTCGAACGTGTTCCAGCGCGGTGCGCTGAAGGCCGGAGAGCGCTTTCTCGTGCATGGCGGGTCATCGGGCATCGGTACGACGGCGATCCAGCTGGCACATGTGATGGGCGCGCGGGTCTTCGCCACCGCCGGATCGGCGGAGAAATGTGCCGCCTGCCTGTCACTTGGGGCCGAGCGCGCGATCAACTACCGCGAGGAGGATTTCGTCGAGGTCCTGCGGGCCGAGGGCGGGGCGGATCTGATCCTCGACATGGTGGGTGGCGATTACATCCCGCGCAACGTCAAGACACTGGCCGACGATGGCCGGCTGGTGCAGATCGCCTTCCTGCAAGCGCCGAAGGTCGAACTGAACTTCGTGCATCTGATGGTGCGGCGGCTGACCATCACCGGCTCGACCCTGCGCCCGCAGAGCGTCGAGGCGAAAGCGCGCATCGCCAGCTCGCTGCGCGAGCATGTCTGGCCGCTGCTTGATGCCGGGCGGATCGGTCCGGTGATGGATTCCGAGGTCCCGCTCGAGAAGGCCTCGGAGGCTCATGCGCGGATGGAAAGCTCTGCGCATGTGGGCAAGATCGTCCTGAAGGTCGCCTGAGCGGCTGTCCGGCGTGGGCGCGACCCCACGCCGGATGAAGCGCGTCAGACCACCGCGCGACGGTAGAAATGCCAGCTGGCGTGGCCAAGCACCGGCAGCACCACGATGAACCCCAGCAGCAGCGGGATGGCCGCGAGCATCATCAGGATGCCCAGGGTGGCCCCCCAGCACAGCACCACCATCGGGTTGCTCTTCAGCACCCGGATCGAGGTGGCCACCGCCATCGGCGCCCCGACATGGCGGTCGAGGACCAGCGGGAAGGACACCACCGAGGTGGCCAGCGCGACCAGCGCAAACCCCGCGCCGACGCTGCAGCCGAGCAGGATCATCCACCAGCCGCCCGAGGTGCCGAAGAGCTGGTAAAGGAAGCCCGAGAAGGTCTCTGGCATCGCGGCGCCCATGGTCATGGCATGGATCTCGGCGGCGGTCAGCAGCCAGATGACGAAGAGTGCCGCGAGGTAGATCCCCATCACCAGGAGCGCGCCGAAGCCCGGCGAGCCCATCACCGCGACGGCGTGACCCCAGTGCGGCACCTCGCCCATCTCGCGCCGCCGGCTCATCTCGTAGAGCCCGACCGCGGCGACGGGCCCGAGGATCGCGAAGCCCGCGACCAGCGGGAACAGCATCGGCAGCAGCGCCATGTGCAGGCCGATGCCCATGAGGACGAGGCCGACCACCGGGTAGACCAGCACAAGCGCCATGACATCACTGCGGCAGGCCTTGAAATCTTCCCAGCCGTCCTTGAGCGCGGCGCTGATGTCGGAGAGGTCCATGTTGCGGACCTCGGGGGTTTCCGCCTGATCGCTGCCAAGCTCGCGGCTGCTCGCGGCGAGGTGATGGCCGGCATCGTTCAGGCGTTGTGCTGTCCAGGACAGCGGGTTTCCGATCGTGTGGGACATGGGTCTCCTCCCTCTGGCATGTGCAGCGCCAGGAGAGGTCCGGCCGGAAACGCGCGGGGCCGGACCTGCCGGCGCCATGTCTTGGCAGTGTACCATGGTTTGCGGCCATGGGCGTTCACAAGCGATTGTCGGTGCGGCTTTGGGGCCTTGTGCCCGGAGCCGCACCGACGCAGTCTCGGCGCCAAACGATGCGCGAAAAGAGGAGGATCCCATGGCGGGAACGGCACGTACGGTCATCATCGAGGAACACGGCGGCCCCGAGGCGCTGAAGCTGGCGGACTGGCCGGTCGGCGAGCCGGGGCCGGGCGAGGTTCGCATCCGGCACAAGGCCTGCGGGCTGAACTTCATCGACTGCTACCAGCGCTCGGGGCTCTACCCGATGACGCTGCCGCACGCGCTCGGCATGGAGGCGTCCGGTGTGATCGACGCGGTGGGCGAGGGCGTCGCGCATCTCGAGGTCGGCGATCGCGCCGCCTATGCCGCAGCCCCTCCGGGCGCCTATTGTGAGGCGCGGGTGATGCCCGCGGCGCAGGTCTGCCGGCTGCCCGACGCGATCTCATTCGAAGAGGGCGCGGCGATGATGCTGAAGGGGCTGACGGTGCAGTATCTCTTCCACCGCACGACGCCGCTTCAGGCCGGCGACACAGTGCTGTTCCACGCTGCCGCGGGCGGTGTCGGGCTTATCGCCTGCCAGTGGGCCAAGTCCGAGGGCATCCGGCTGATCGGCACCGCCGGCTCGGACGAGAAATGCGCGCTGGCGATGGAGCACGGGGCGGATGCCTGCATCAACTACGCCACCGAGGACTGGGTCGCGAAGGTCCGTGAACTCACCGACGGAAAGGGTGTCGACGTGGTGATGGACTCGGTCGGCAAGGCGACCTTCGAGGGCTCGCTCGACTGCCTCAAGCCGCTGGGCATGATGATCTCCTTCGGCAACGCCTCTGGTGCAGTCGACGCGTTCAACCTCGGCCTTCTGGCACAGAAGGGCTCGCTCAAGGTGACGCGCCCGACCCTGTTCACCCATATCGCCGATCATGGCACCTGCCAGTCGATGGCCGGAATGCTGTTCGGCAAGGTCTCGTCGGGCGAGGTCAAGATCCGCATCGACCAGCGCTTCCCGCTCGAGGATGTCGCCGAGGCGCACCGGGTGCTGGAGGCGCGCCGCACCACCGGCCAGACCATCCTGACGCTGGAGTGATCAGAAGGAGCGCCCCTTGCGGGGCGCGCAGGCCTTGCCCGGTCCCGTCTCCGCCGGGTCCGGGAGGTCAGGGGGCGCTGCCCCCTCTTGGCGCTGTGCGCCAATTCACCCCCGAGGTATTTTTGAACCAAAGAAGCCAGGAGCGCTGCGCCCCTGGCTTCTCTTCGTCAAAAATACTCCCGCCGGAGGCGTCCGGCGTGGCCAAGCGTTCTGCTGCCGGGGTAGCCGTGCCCGGGCGTCAGGGGCGCCAGGCGAGAAAGTTGGCGATCATCCGCAGGCCGGTGGCGGCGCTTTTCTCGGGGTGGAACTGCAGCCCGATCACCGTCTCATGGGCGACGATCGCGGTGACGTCGCCGCCGTATTCCACATGCGCCACCCGTTGCGAGGCGTCGGTCATGCGCATCTGGTAGGAGTGCACGAAATAGGCATGATCCCCGGTCGAGATGCCCTCGAGCACCGGGTGGGCATGGTCTATCACCAGGTCGTTCCAGCCCATATGCGGCACTTTCAGCGACGGCTCAGACGGCGCGATGCGTTCGACTTCGCCGTCGATCCAGCCGAGACCGTCGGTGTCCTCGTATTCGTGCCCCTTGCGCGCCAGTAGCTGCATGCCGACGCAGATGCCGAGGAACGGCACGGCGCGGGTCTCGACCGCCTCGACCATGGCCTGAAAGCAGCCCGACCGGCGCAGCGCCGCGGCGCAGGCCGGGAAGGCGCCGTCGCCGGGCAGCACGATGCGGTCGGCATTTGCCACCGTCTCGGGATCGGTGGTCACAACCACCTCGGCGCCGCCGGTCTCGCGCGCCATGCGCTGGAACGCCTTCTCGGCCGAGTGCAGGTTGCCGCTCTCGTAGTCGATGATCGCCGTCAGCATCTCGTGCGGTCCTTTCCGGTCAGGGGCCGGCTCAGAGGTTGTCGTATTGCGGCATGCCCAGCACGTGGTAGCCGCCATCGACGCGGATGATCTCGCCGGTGGTGCAGGCGCCGGCATCCGAGACCAGGTAGACCGCGGTGCCGCCGACCGCCTCGAGGGTGGCGTTGGAGCGCAGCGGGGTGTTCTGCTCGGTGAACTTGTAGGTCTTGCGCGCGCCGCCGATGGCCGCGCCGGCCAGCGTCTTCATCGGGCCGGGCGAGATCGCGTTCACCCGGATGCCCTCGGGGCCGAGATCGTTGGCCAGGTAACGGGTGGTCGATTCCAGCGCCGCCTTCGCCACGCCCATGACGTTGTAGTTCGGGAACACCCGCTGGCTGCCGTCATAGGTGAGGGTCAGCAGCGTGCCGCCATTCTCGACCATCAGCGGGTGAGCACGGCGCGCCACCTCGATGAAGCTGTAGCAGGAAATGTCGAGCGAGTTGCGGAAGTTGCTGCGCGAGGTGTTGAGGATGCGCCCGGTGAGCTCGGACTTGTCCGAGAAGGCGATGGCGTGGACCACGAAATCGATGGTTGGCCAGCGTGCCGCAAGGGTCTCGAAACCCGCATCAAGCGAGGCGTCATCGGTGACATCGACATCGACAATCAGGTCGCTGCCGACGCTCTCCGCCAGCGGCTGCAGGCGCTTGCCAAAGGCCTCGCCCTGGTAGGTGAAGGCAAGCTCCGCACCGGCCTCGTGCAGGGCGCGCGCGATGCCCCATGCGATGGAGCGGTCATTCGCCACCCCCATGACCAGCCCGCGCTTGCCCTTCAGAAGCTCCGACATGTTCTGTAATCCGCTGTTAGGTATCAAAAATCAGTCACGGTAGCGGCTCAGAAGCATCGAGCCGTTGGTGCCGCCGAAACCGAAGGAATTGGTCATCACCGTGTCGAGCCCGGCATCGTCGACGCGTGCCGTGGCGATTTCGGCCGGCGCCAGCGCCGGGTCGAGCTCGTCCACGTTGATCGAGGGGATGATGAAGTCGTGCTGCAGCGCCAGCAGGCAGTAGACCGCTTCCTGCGCGCCGGTGGCGCCCTGGCTGTGGCCGGTCATCGACTTGGTCGAGGAGACCGGCGGGGTCTGGCCCTCGCCGAAGACCCGGCGCACCGCCTCGATCTCGCCGACATCGCCGACCGGGGTCGAGGTGCCGTGAGCGTTGATGTAGCCGACCTTGCGGTCCTCGGGCAGGGTCTGCAGCGCGAGCCGCATGGCGCGCTCGCCACCCTCGCCGGAGGGGGCAACCATGTCATGGCCGTCCGAGGTCGCGGCGAAGCCGGTGACCTCGGCATAGATCTTGGCGCCGCGGGCCTTGGCGTGCTCGAGCTCTTCGAGCACGAGGATGCCGCCGCCGCCGGAGATCACGAAGCCGTCGCGCCCGGCGTCAAAGGCGCGCGAGGCCTTGTCGGGGCTGTCATTGTACTTCGAGCTCATCGCGCCCATGGCGTCGAACAGGCACGACAGGGTCCAGTCGAGCTCTTCGCCGCCGCCGGCGAACATCACGTCCTGCTTGCCCATCATGATCTGCTCGGCGGCGTTGCCGATGCAGTGCAGCGAGGTCGAGCAGGCCGAGGTGATCGAGTAGTTGATGCCCTTGATCTTGAACGCGGTCGACAGGTTCGCGCTGACCGTCGAGCACATCGCCTTGGGCACCGCGAAGGGGCCCACGCGCTTGGTGCCGCCGCTCTTGAGCACGGTCTGGTGCGCGGTCAGCAGCGCCGAGGTCGAGGGGCCCCCGGAGCCGGCGATCAGGCCGGTGCGCGGGTTGACCACATCGGACTCCTCGAGCCCGGAATCGGCGATCGCCTGCTGCATGGCGATATGGGCATAGGCCGCACCGGGGCCCATGAAGCGCAGGGTGCGCTTGTCGACATGCTCGGAGACGTCGATATCGACGGCCCCGGCGATCTGGCTGCGGAAGCCGTGTTCCTTCATCTGTTCGTTGGCAGTGATGCCGGAGCGGCCTGCCTTCAGCGAGGCGAGGACTTCTTCGGCGTTGGTGCCAATGGACGATACGATGCCCAGTCCGGTGACGACGACGCGACGCATGGTGCCTCCCATATGTTTGTTGGGGGCTATGTAGGGCATGGGGCAGGGGGGACGCAAGCGGCGGATTGCCTCCGCGGAACCGGGCCGTACCCCTCAGCGCAAGGCCCGGCGACGGCGCAGCGGCTCGCTTTCCACGGCCATGCGCTGCACGTATTTCAGATGCCCGATGGCGCTCAGGACGTCCTGATGGTCGCGGCGCTGCTCGAGATAGTCGGACAGGCGCAGCAGGTTCACGGGCTGGCGTGCGACCAGCGTCTTGATGCGCTCCACCGCGGTCTCGACCGGGTAGTGCAGAACGATCTGCGCAGCGGTTTGGGTGGGGGTCAGGAGGTAGTAATCCTGCGCCCGGCGCGGCGTGTCACGTACCGCGTCGAAAGGCGAAGCGCCAAGCGCGCGAAAGCGCGGGATGTGCATGCGGATGTCGAGGGCCGAGTTCTCGAGGATCGAGCCTGTCGCCTGCCGGAAGCCGAGCGGCTCCAGGCGCCGGGTGGCGTAGGCGCGCATCGGGCCGGTCATCATGTCCATGTCGGCGCGATCATAGCGCAGGTCGTCGAAGACCGAGACCAGCCGCCATGCCGGGTCGGCGAGCATGAGGTAGGGGTCCTTCGCAAGGCTTTCGAGCGCCTCGCGCAGCGTCTCGGCACGCTGCCGGCCGTCCGCGTCGAGCGGTACGAAAGCGCTGTAGCGGGGGCGGCGCAGCAGGCGCTTGGCGATCCGGGCGATCATTGCGGCTCTCCGTTTCTGCGCAGTCGCGGCACGCTGGCGCGCTGGACAAAGAGGCGCCGCCGCTTACGTCGCAAGCTAGGAGCAAACGAGCAAGGGACCAGTCCATGCTGCAGGACAAGCGAAAGGATCTGGACGCGGAGAAGCGCAAGACGCTGCTCGAGCGGCTGTTGCAGGAGATCGGGCGCGAGCAGCCGGATCTCTACTACCAGTCGACCAGCGAGATCGCCCAGCGGCTGAAGCAGCACATCGCCAGCGGCGCGGCGCTGCATCCCGAGGATCGCAAACTGGTGGAGCGGCTGAGCCCGCGCGACATCGCGGTTCTGCTCAGCCTGCATTGAGGGGCGCCGCTGCGGCGCGCCCTCCTGACCGATCAGCTCTCGCTGAGCGCGACCTTCATGTCCTTGACCTGGTAGATCACTTCGCCATCGGCCTCGACGATGCCGTCGGCCACGCCCATGGTCAGGCGGCGGGTCTGCACGGCCTTGGTGAAATCGATCTTGTAGGTCAGCATCTTGCGGTCGGGGCGCACCATGCCGGTAAGCTTTACCTCACCCACGCCAAGCGCGTAGCCGCGACCTTGCCAGCCGCGCCAGCCGAGGTTGAAGCCGGTCAGCTGCCAGAGCCCGTCGAGCCCGAGGCAGCCGGGCATGATCGGGTTGCCCGGGAAGTGGCAGTCGAAGAACCACAGGTCGGGGGTGATGTCGAACTCGGCCAGCACGTGGCCCTTGCCGTGGGCGCCGCCATCCGCCGAGATATCGGTGATGCGGTCCATCATGAGCATGGGCGGGGCCGGAAGCTGCGCATTGCCCTCGCCGAACAGCTCGCCGCGGGAACATTTCAGCAGGTCTTCCTTGCCGAAGCTGGTGGGATAGTCTGCCATCGATGACTGACCCTTCGTGTCGTGGGTTTCAGGTTTGGCACCCTCTATCACCGTGAAAGTGCGGCTTGCAAGCCTGCCGCGCCGAGGCGCCGCCTCTGCGGATCGGGAGTTTTCGTTTGAAATCCGGCCTGCTCACTCCTTATATATGTCAGGCGGATGAACGTATCGGATGAGGCAATGACAGCAGAGGCCGTTCAGAGAGGCACGCAGTGGTTGGCACAGGCAGAACTGCGCCCGACACGGCAGCGCTTGGCGCTGGCGGCGCTTCTGGTTGGCGACGGGAAGAACCGCCATGTCACCGCCGAAAGCCTCTTTGCCGCGGTGAAGGAGCAGGGCGAGAGCGTGTCGCTGGCGACGGTCTACAACACGCTGCGCGCGTTCTGCGATGCCGGGTTGATGCAGGAAGTCACCGTCGACGGCACCCGCAGCTATTTCGACACCAACACCCATGAGCACCCGCATTTCTACTGGGAAGATGACGGTCACCTGACCGATGCTCCCGCCGAGGACATGGTCATCGCGCGTCTGCCCGACGCCCCCGAAGGTGCCGAGATCGCCTCGGTCGACGTGGTGATCCGCCTGCGCAAGCGCGGCTGACCGCGCCGCGCTCCGGCGCCCGTCTCCGCCCGCGAAACGCCCTAATTGCCGGCTGCAGTGACCAAGTCATTGCCGCGCCGGTCAGGAACCGCGCGGCGGCGCTGGTCGTTGATCTCCCAAAAGGAGACATCGCATGACCCGCACACTCACCCTTCGCAGCATCGCCCCGGTCACCCACGACACTTACAGGCTCACCTTCGACCGTCCCGCGGATCTTGACTACACCCCCGGGCAGGCGGCGCACATGGCGCTCGATCAGGAGGGCTGGCGCGACGAGATCCGCTCCTTCACCATGACCTCGCTGCCGGGCGAGGAGCAGCTTGAGTTCGTCATCAAGTCCTACCCCGAAGACGCCGAGGGCCATGGTGGCGTGACCGCCCGCATCGCCCGGCTGCAGCCCGGCGACACCATGCTGCTCGAGGACATCTGGGGCGCGATCGAGGACAAGGGCGACGGCGTCTTCATCGCCGGCGGCGCCGGGGTGACACCGTTCATCGCCATCCTGCGCGACAAGCTCGCCCGCAAGGGCACGCTCAAAGGCAACACTCTGGTGTTCTCCAACAAGGCCGAGTGCGACATCATCCTGCGCGACAGCTTCGAGAAGATGCCCGGTCTCGAGACCTGCTTCCTCGTCACCGAGGAAGAGGACAGCCCGCTGCACCGAGGCCAGATCGATGCCGACCTGCTCGGCAAGCACGTCACACCCGGCAAGGACACCTGCTATATCTGCGGCCCCGACGCCATGCTCGACGACATCGCAGAGGCGCTCACGTCGATCGACGTGCCCGAGGGCGACATCGTCACGGAGCAGTTTGACTGAGCCTCAGGCCCTGAGGTCACGCACGTAGAACAGATCGGTCTCGGGGCCCCCGGGGCCGATCACCGTGTTCGGCATCCGCCCGTGACGGACAAAGCCGTGGCGCTCGTAGAAGCGGATGGCCCGCGCGTTGCGCTCGGCCACGCAGAGCTCGAGTTGCCAGACGCCGAGCGGTCGCACATGGTCGACGATCGCACCCAGAAGCTGCATCGCGGCGCCCGAGCCATGCAGCGCGGGACGGATGTAGAAGGCTCCGATCTCCACGCGGTGCGCGGCACGCGCGAAGGGCAGGCGGCGCAAGCCCACCATGCCGCAAAGCGCCGCCCCGTCGAAGAGCCCCAGCGTCATGCCCTCCGACAGGGTTTGCGCCACCGTCTCCGGGTTCAGCGCCTGCACCTCGTCCGGCGTGCTGCAAAAGGCGTCCGGGTAGCGCTCGACGGCCTCGAGGCAGAGCGCGGCGTAGGCGGTCGCGTCATCCGGGCCAAGCGCCCTGACGCTCAGAACCATTGTCCGGGCTCCATCAGCCCCAGATCGAGAAGCTGGCGTGAGTGCCATTCGAACTCGGTCGAGTTGTGCCAGCGGAAATCGTGGATGTCGAAGGTGCTGCCGGGGTTGCGCTTCAGCGCCTTGGCGGTGCGGAACGACACCAGCGCCGCGGTGAGGTTGTTGTGCCACGGGCAGGCGTAGGTGTTGTATTCCTCGTCCGAGAAGGTGTGGTCGTCGCGCAGTTTCAGCCCCGGTTTGGCCCGGAACAGGGCGATGCGGTCGATCTTGCGCCGCGTCTCGGGCACGTGCTCCTCGTAGCGCCAGCGCAATCCACCGAAGAAATCCAGCTGCCGTTCCTTGGGGTGATTGTGCCGCGCCGCATCGTTGCGCGTCTGGGCGTAATACCCGGAGCGGTCGAGATAGGTGTCGTCGAGCGACACCGCGTCGGGAGAGCGCTGCAGGTCGCCAGCATAGAGGTCGATCACGTAGGTGAGCATCGCGTCGCGCCGCTCTTCGGTGTGAAAGGACAGCATCTCGCTGACCGAGCGGGTCTCGCAGTAGGGGTAGAACAGGTACTCGGCGTTGTAGCAGTAGAACATCCACAGCCCGGGCCCCGCCTCGATCACCGCGTCGACGGCCCTTGGGACGGCGCGCTCGACGCGCAGGTCGTAGTCGATCCGGTGCACGCGCGCGCGCAGGTCCTTCGCCATGTCGAATTGCGGTGGCATGAAGGCGATCACGCAGCCGAAGCCCGATTGCAGGGTGTGGCGCAGCGTGGTGTCGATCTCGGCCTCGTCCTCGCAAAACACCATCGCCACCGGACCGGCTGCCAGCGCGGCCTTCGCCTGGCCAAGGAAATCTGCAAGGCTCTCGTGATGCATCGTCTGTCTCTTTGCCGGCTGTGCGCTCAAGGATTGGGGAATTCGCAGGGCTTTGCAAGCAACCGGGGCAGGCCGCCTCTCTCCGCCGTCCTCGCGTCATTGCTGGCCCGCGCATCCGATGCGCCCTTGTCTTCTTCTGGCCGGACATGTCCCTGCCGGAGGCCTCTTGTGTCGACCACGGCGCGCGACGCCGGACCAAGCGCCTTGAAACAGGCATAACGCCCCCAATACGACCCCTCCGACACCACCTCGGACAGCGCCCCCATACCAGCCCGACGCCCCTGGCTTCTCTTCGTCAAAAATACTCCCGCCGGAGGCCGGCCGGGCTTCGCGGCCGGGTGCGCCTCTCGGAGAGACGCACCACCCCGGGTTCTGCGCCCCTCCGCGCACCCTTTTCACGCGCCCCGTTTTGCGCTATCCGCCCGCCCTTGAACCGCGCGACCGGGAGTCCCTCTCATGACCCAGCCCAAGAAGCTCTTCATCAAGACCTATGGCTGCCAGATGAACGTCTATGACAGCGAGCGCATGGCCGAGGCCATGGGCGGGCAGGGCTATGTCCAGACCGACAGCCCCGACGACGCCGACATGATCCTGCTCAACACCTGCCACATCCGCGAGAAGGCGGCGGAGAAGGTCTATTCCGAGCTCGGTCGCTACAAGGGGCTCAAGTCCGAGCGTCCGGACCTGAAGATCGGCGTGGCGGGCTGCGTGGCGCAGGCCGAGGGCGAAGAGATCATGCGGCGCCAGCCGATGGTTGACCTCGTGGTGGGGCCGCAAAGCTATCACCGCCTTCCCGAGCTCGAGGCGAAGGCGCGCGGCGGCGAGAAGGCGCTCGACACCGACTTCCCGGAGGAGGACAAGTTCGAGCGGCTGAAATCCCGGCCCAAGGCCAAGCGTGGCCCGACCGCCTTTCTCACCGTGCAGGAGGGCTGCGACAAGTTCTGCGCCTTCTGCGTGGTGCCCTATACCCGCGGTGCCGAGGTCTCTCGGCCGGCCGATCGCGTGCTGACCGAGGCCCGCGACCTCGTCGAGCGCGGCGTGCGCGAGCTCACCCTGCTGGGCCAGAACGTCAACGCCTATCACGGCCATGACCGCGGCCTTGCCGGGCTGATCCGCGAGCTGGCAAAGATCGGCGGGCTCGAGCGCATCCGCTTCACCACCTCGCATCCCAACGACATGGATGACGACCTGATCGCGGCGCATGGCGATTGCGACAAGCTGATGCCCTACCTGCACCTTCCCGTGCAGGCGGGCTCGGACCGCATCCTCAAGCGGATGAACCGCCAGCACACTGCCGAGCAGTATCTGCGGCTCATCGAGCGCCTGCGCGCGGCGCGCCCCGACCTGCACCTCTCGGGCGATTTCATTGTCGGCTTCCCGGAAGAGACCGAAGAGGATTTCCGCGACACCATGGCGCTGATCGAGGCGGTTCAATACGGCTCCGCCTTCTCGTTCAAGTATTCCGAGCGTCCGGGCACCCCGGCCGCCGAGCGCCCGCAGGTCTCCGAGGCCGAGAAGGACGACCGTCTGCAGCGGCTTCAGGCGCTGCTGACCCGCCAGCAGCGCGCCCTGCAGGACGCCATGGTCGGTCGCGAGGTCGGCGTGCTGTTCGAGAAGGCCGGCCGCCTGCCGGGCCAGATGGTCGGCAAGTCCGACTACCTGCACGCTGTGCACGTGGCGGCGGAAGGGCTGCAGCCCGGCGATCTTCGCCCTGTCAGGATCGTCGAGAGCGGCCCGAACTCGCTGAAAGGCGTGCTCGTTTGAGGCGAGCTTCGGCGCTGCCCTGCAGGCGTCGCGGTTTTTGCGTTTCTGCTTTGGACAATGCCGGGAAGATCGGTGGTTTGTCCCCTCATGCACCACAATATATGGTGGTTTTTCCTTCACAGGGCGGAAATGTCTGCTACTGTCTTGCCTTAGAGTAAATATTGCAGCGTTTGCCTGCCGCCCGCGCCCGCGCGGGCTTGGCGGACATCAAGCACAAGGGGACAGAGGCTGTGGCAAAACGCATTTCCAAAGCCTTCAGAGGGGTGGTCGGCGCGCTGGCGCTGGCCTGTGCAACCGCGGCCGGCTTCAGTGGCCCGGTGGCCGCCGACAGCGACGGCGCGGCTCTGAACACACCGGTGATTTCAACCCAGAACACCCGCACCATCCGCGGTGAGCGCTACGTGCCCGGGATCTCGCTGTCGCCGGACGGCTGCGAGATCTGGGTGATGGATGACGGCGCCGAGGGCTACGCGGTCTCGCGCATGACCCCGGACGGGCGTCCGGTCTGCCGCGACATCAACGTCTGCGGCACGCTCAACACCGACCAGTACTTCGCCACCGACAAGTACTACATCTCGCCCAAGGGCAAGGCGCGGCTGGAAGAGTTCTTCAACAGCGCCACCGCCTTCGGCTTCATCATTGCCGGTCACACCGATGCCCGCGCCAGCATCGAGTACAACCGCCGCCTGAGCTACAATCGCGCCAACGCGGTGGCCTCGGTGGCGCGCGGTACCGGCGCCCGCATCATCGACGTGCGCGGTTACGGCGAGGAATACCCGGTGGCGACCAACCGCACCGTCGAGGGCATGGCGAAGAACCGCCGCGTCGAAATCCTGTGTGTGCGCTGAGGAGACGACCATGAAGACTGTACGCATCGTTCTCGCCCTCGGCACCGCGCTGGTACTCGCCGCCTGCGATGCTGGCCCCGACAAGAGCCAGGACCGCAACACCATCGACCGCGACGATCTCTCGCAGCTCAAGTGGGGCGTCTGGGTCGATCCCGACGGCTGCGACAACTGGATCGCCGACGATGGCGTCGAGGGCTATCTTGCCCGCCGCTACGACCGTTACGGCAAGCCGGTCTGTTCCGGCGTGGCGCCGCCGACCGTGGCCACCGGCGACTTCAAGCAGGGCGCGAGCTCGGTGATCGGCGATCCGATCTGACTTGGTGCAGAGCCTGACGCAGAGACACGACCGCGCGGTGCCCATCGCGCGGTCGTTTTGCGTCTGCGCAGGGCGTGGGCGCATCGCGGGGGCTTGCCCTTCCCCGGGCCGCTTGGCACGATGGGAGCGACTCTAGGCGCAGGAGACATGCGTGACGACAGGCACTCTGACAGAAGCCATCCTCGAATTCCCCGACAACCGGCTGCTGATCGATCTGTGCGGCGAATTCGACCGCAACCTCACCGATATCGAGACCCGGACCGGGGTGCAGATCCTGCGCCGCGGCAACCAGCTCGCGATCCACGGCCCCGAAGAGGCGCAGGCCGCCGCCCGCGAGGTGCTCGGCGCGCTCTACCAGCGGCTCGAGCAGGGGCGCTCGGTGGGCCGGGCCGACATCGACCGCGAGTTCCGCCTCGCCCCCGAGCCCGAGGAAGAGGCCAGCGGCGGCCAGCTCGAGATGTTCGAGGGCGGCAAGGTCGAGATCAAGACCCGCAAGAAGCTGATCGAACCGCGCACCGACGCCCAGAAGGCCTATGTCCGCTCGCTCTACCAGCACGAGATGTGCTTCGGCATCGGCCCCGCCGGCACCGGCAAGACCTATCTCGCCGTCGCCGTGGGCGTGAACATGCTGATCACCGGCGCGGTCGACAAGATCATCCTCTGCCGCCCCGCGGTCGAGGCCGGCGAGCGCCTCGGCTTCCTGCCCGGCACGCAGGAGGAAAAGGTCGATCCCTACATGCAGCCGCTCTACGACGCGCTGAACGATTTCCTGCCCGGCAAGCAGCTCGCCAAGATGCGCGAGGAGAAGACCGTCGAGATCGCGCCGCTGGCCTTCATGCGCGGCCGCACGCTGTCGAACGCCTTCGTGGTGCTCGACGAGGCGCAGAACGCCACCACCATGCAGATGAAGATGTTCCTGACCCGTCTCGGCGAGGGCTCGCGCATGGTGATCACCGGCGACCGCACCCAGGTCGACCTGCCGCGCGGCGTGCCCTCGGGCCTGCAGGATGCCGAGCGTCTGCTCTCCGCGATCGACAAGATCGGCTTCAACTACTTCACCGGCAAGGACGTCGTGCGCCACCCGCTGGTCGCCGCCATCATCGAGGCCTACGAGCAGGACGTCGCGGGCTGATCCTCGCGGCGCGCCTGCCTCTTGCGCGCCAGCCGCCAGCCGCTATACGCCCCATGTCCTTCTCTGGTTGAAAAATACCTCGGGGGAGCCCCGGACGCAGGTCCGGGGCGGGGGCAGCGCCCCCGGCTGCGACGTTGACACAAGCTGGACCAGGCCCTGATGCTGACCGACACTCTCCTCGAAGACCCGCGCTGGCAGGCGGCTGGCCTCGAGGCCTTGGCCGAGCGCGCCGCCTGCGCCGCATTGTCGCATCTCGCGCTCGACCCCGAGCGCTTCGAGATCGCCGTGCTGGCCTGCGACGATGCCCGCATCGCCGAACTGAACGGCGATTTCCGCGCCAAGCCCAAGCCCACCAACGTGCTGTCCTGGCCGTCGGAAGAGCGTGACCCCGAAGAGCCGCCGGAAGGCGGTGAGGACGGCATGCCTGAGGAGCTGGGAGACATCGCCATCGCCTGGGAAACATGCGCCCGAGAGGCCGCCGAACAGGGCAAGCCGCTGGACCATCACATCACGCACCTGATGGTGCATGCCACGCTGCACCTGCTGGGCTACGACCACATCAGTGACGCGGAAGCCACGGTGATGGAAACTCTCGAGACGGAAATACTTGGCAAAATGGGTATCGAGGACCCATATTCGTAACGCTTGGGGCAACGGCCCCGTTTTTGGATAGGAACAATGGGCGATAACGACGGCTCGTCTACGGCAGCGCAAAGCGCGCAGCAGCTGACAGATGCACCCGCGGGCGATGGACTTTTCCGTCGCCTTATCAAAGCGTTGAAACCGGAGGAGGAGCACGGCCAAGAGGCTGGCGGCGCCTCCGTTACGGTCGCCATGCCGCGTCCCGGCATGATGAACCTGCGCCGCATGCGCGTCGAGGACGTGGCGATTCCCAAGGCCGAGATCGTCGCGGTGCCCGACACCATCACCAAGTCCGAGCTGGTGCAGGTCTTCCGCGACAGCGGCATGACCCGCCTGCCGGTGTTCTCGGGCACGCTCGACACGCCGGTGGGCATGGCGCACCTGAAAGACTTCGCGCTGCGCCACGGGTTCAACGGCAGCGAAGAGGATTTCGATCTCAACAAGATCCTGCGCCCGCTGGTTTTCGTGCCTCCCTCGATGCCGATCGGCGTACTGCTCACCAAGATGCAGACCGAGCGCCGGCACATGGCGCTGGTGATCGACGAATACGGCGGGGTCGACGGGCTTGTGACCATTGAGGACCTGATCGAACAGGTCATCGGCGAGATCGAGGACGAGCACGACATCGACGAGGGCCGCAATTTCTTCCGCGAGAAATCCGGCAGCTGGCTGGCGCTGGCCACCACGCCGCTCGAGGAGTTCGAGGCCCAGACCGGCATCGCCCTGACCGCCGACGAAGAGATCGACGAGGAAGAGATCGACACGCTTGGCGGTCTGGTCTTCATGCTTGCCGGCCACGTCCCGGCGCGCGGGGAGGTGGTGCCGCACCCGGGCGGCTTCGATCTCGAGGTTGTCGACGCCGATCCGCGCCGCATCAAGCGCCTGCGCATCCGGCCGCACGAGCAGACCGCAGGTGCCGGGCCGAGTGCCGTGCGCCCGGCCGAGCCGGTCGCACCGCTTCAGGCCGAGCCGCGCGCCGAGGCCTCCGCCGAGGCGCAGAGTGCCTGACACGCAAGGGCGCTCGTGCAGCCGTCTCCAGACTTTGGCGCAGCTGGCGCTCGCCGTGGCGGCGGGCGCGGCGCTGGGGCTGGGGCAGGCGCCTTGGGCACTGACCTGGGTGGGCTTTGCCGGGCTGCTTGCCATAGTCGCCCTGTTCGCGCGGTCACGCGGTCCGCGCGCGGCCCTGGCCACCGGCTGGGGCGCGGGGTTCGGCTATTTTGCACTTGTGCTCAACTGGGTCACCGAGCCGTTCCAGGTCGATGCCGCCACCACCGGCTGGATGGCGCCTTTCGCGCTGGCGTTGCTGGCCGCCGGGCTGGCGCTGTTCTGGGCGCTGGCCTTCTGGTGCGCTGGGCGCGCGGTGCCGCGGCGCCGGCTGTTCGCCCTCGTGGTGTTCTGGTCCACCGTCGAGCTGGCCCGGGCCTATGTTCTGACCGGCTTTGCGTGGGCCACGCTCGGCTCGCTCTGGGCGCCGACCCCGGCGCTGCAATGGGCGGCATGGATCGGCACGCACGGGCTCACCGTCCTCACACTTGGCAGTGCCGCGCTGCTCGTCGCGGGGCTGCGCGACCTCCGCCTTGGCTGGCCACGTCTCGCCGCCGGCCTTGCCGGGCTTGCGGTGCTGGTCGTGGGCGGGACTGCGATCACCCCGCCGATGCAGGATCTCTCCGGGCGCCCGGTGGTGCGGCTGGTGCAGCCCAACGCCCCGCAGCACCAGAAATGGGACCGCGCCTTCGTGCCGATCTTCTTCGAGCGCCAGGTGGAATACACCGCCGCCCCCGCCAGCGAGGGGCTCGACCGCCCGGCGCTCACCGTCTGGCCCGAGACCGCTCTGCCGATGCTGCTGGAGAATGCCGAGGACGCGCTCGCCCGCATCTCTGACGCCGCCGGCCCGGCCAAGGTGGCACTCGGAATCCAGCGCGTCGAGGAGGGCACGTGGTTCAACTCGCTGGCGCTCGCGGGACCCGGCGGCGCGGTCGAGGCGACCTATGACAAGCACCATCTTGTGCCGTTCGGCGAGTACATGCCCTTTGCCGCGCTCTTTGCGAGGATCGAGGTCGGCGGGCTGGCGCAGCGGGCCGCCGGCGGCTATGGCGCAGGGCCGGGGCCGCGCACCATCGAACTCGGGCCCGATCTTGGCCGCGCGCTGCCGCTGATCTGCTACGAGGCGGTGTTCCCGCAGGACCTGCGCGCGCCACAGCGCCCGGACCTGCTGCTGCAGATCACCAACGACGCGTGGTTCGGCACCGTCTCGGGCCCGTACCAGCACCTCGCTCAGGCCCGGATGCGGGCGGTCGAGCAGGGGCTGCCGCTGCTGCGCGCCGCCAATACAGGCGTCTCGGCGGTGATCGACGGGGCAGGGCGGGTGCTTGACAGCCTGCCCCTCGGCGAGGCCGGTTACCTGGACACGCCCCTGCCGCCGCCGCTGCGCGTCACGCTCTACAGCCGCACCGGGGATCTGCCGCTGGCGATCCTGCTCGGGCTTCTGGCGTTTACGTTGTCTTTGCCGCGACGCCGGGTTTCGGTTGACGCCGAGTCCGCAACCACGTAGCGATAACCGTCATATCCCCGTCACAACGGCTTCCTGGCGTGACGGCTGGTACCCAATGGAGCAAATATGTCCCGACAGAATTACACCTTCACTTCGGAATCCGTGTCCGAGGGCCACCCGGATAAGGTCTGCGACCGGATTTCCGACGCCATCCTCGATGCGCTCCTTGCCGAGGATCCGCTGGCGCGCGTCGCCTGCGAGACCTTTGCCACCACCGATCGCGTGGTGATCGGCGGCGAGATCGGCCTGACCGATCAGGACAAGCTGCATGACTACATGCAGCGCATCCCCGACATCGCCCGCGCCTGCATCCGGGACATCGGCTACGAGCAGGACAAGTTCCATTGGGAAACCTGCGAGATCACCAACCTGCTGCACGAGCAGTCGGCCCATATCGCGCAGGGCGTGACCGGCGAGCGCGGCGACGAGGGGGCGGGCGACCAGGGCATCATGTTCGGTTACGCCACCAACGAGACGCCCGAGATGATGCCGGCGCCGATCCTCTACTCGCACGCGGTGCTCAAGCGCCTCGCCGAGGCGCGCAAGTCCGGTGCCGAGCCGCAGCTTGGGCCTGACGCCAAGTCGCAATTCTCGGTGCGCTACGAGAACGGCAAGCCGGTGGGCGTGACCTCGGTAGTGCTGTCGCACCAGCATCTCGACCCGAGCCTCAGTTCGGACGACATCCGCGCCATTGCCGAGCCCTATATCCGCGAGGTGCTTCCCGAGGGCTGGCTCTCGAACGAGACCGAATGGTGGGTGAATCCCACCGGCACTTTCGTGATCGGCGGGCCGGACGGCGACGCGGGCCTGACGGGCCGCAAGATCATCGTCGACACCTATGGTGGTGCGGCACCGCATGGCGGCGGGGCGTTCTCGGGCAAGGACCCGTCCAAGGTCGACCGCTCGGCGGCCTACGCGGCGCGCTACCTGGCCAAGAACATCGTCGCCGCCGGCATGGCCGAGAAGGCCACGGTGCAGCTGTCCTACGCCATCGGTGTGGCCAAGCCGCTGTCGATCTATGTCGACACTTTCGGCACCGCCGAGGTCGACCCGGCGGCGATCGAGCGGGCGATCCCCAAGGTCATGGACCTGACGCCGCGCGGCATCCGCACCCATCTCGACCTCAACAAGCCGATCTACGAGCGCACCGCCGCCTACGGGCATTTCGGCCGCGCGGCGGATGCCGACGGTGGCTTCTCGTGGGAGAAGACCGATCTCGCGGACGCGCTCAGCCGCGAGGTCTGAGGCGGGCAGGGCCGCGCCCCTCGCAGGACACGGGCCACGCGCGGCGGCGATGCCGCGCGGGCGAAGCTGGAGTGAGACGGTGAGAGGGCGTTGCGGGATTGCCCCGCGCGCGGCTTGACGCTAAAGCCCCCGGCCATGACCAGTTCGAACAAGCATCCCGGCGCCCCGTGGCGCAACTTCTATGGCCGCGTGAAGGGCAAGACGCTGAAGGCGTCGCAGGAAGCCTATCTCGACGAGGATCTCGCCAAGCTGTCGCCCGGCGCGGTGGACTGGGATGAGAACCCCGAGCGCGCGGCGCTCGACACGGGCGCGATGTTCGGCGGCAAGCCGGTCTGGCTCGAGGTGGGGTTCGGCGGTGGCGAGCACATGGTGCACCAGGCCGCGACCTATCCGGAGGTCGGCGTGATCGGCTGCGAGCCCTTCATCAACGGCGTGGCTATGTTGCTCGGCAAGATCCGCCGGGCCGGCGTTGAGAACGTCAAGGTCTATCCGGGCGACGTGCGCAACCTTTTCGACGTGCTGCCCGAGGCCTCGATCGACAAGGCCTTCCTGCTCTATCCCGACCCCTGGCCCAAGGCGCGCCACCACCGGCGCCGCTTTGTCACGCCCGAGCATCTCGAGCCGCTGGCCCGCGTGCTCAAGCCCGGCGCCGAGTTCCGCGTCGCCACCGACATTCCCGACTACGTGCGCCAGACCATGGTCGAGGTGCCGAAGGCCGGGTTCGAATGGCTGGCCGAGGGTCCGGCGGACTGGCGTGAGCCATGGGGCGACTGGATCTCGACCCGCTACGAGCAGAAGGCGCTGCGCGAAGGCCGGGTGCCGCATTACATGACGTTCCGCAAACGCTGAGCGGGGGAGGGGCGCTGCCCCTCTTGGCGCGCTGCGCCAATTCACCCCGGAGTATTTGAGAACGAAGAGAAGACAGGGGCGCGGGCGGCTGCTATCAGCGCCGTGAGCGATAACAGAGCAGGAAGCGAGGGGGCGAGATGTCGAGCCACGGGGAAGCCATTCCGATGATTGCACGCCGGTCCAGTGGGCTGAGCGGCGAGGCGCATGTGCCGGGGGACAAGTCGATCTCGCACCGGTCGCTGATCCTCGGTGCCATGGCGGTGGGCGAGACCCGGGTCACCGGGCTGCTCGAGGGACAGGACGTGCTCGACACCGCCAAGGCGATGCGCGCCTTCGGGGCGGAGGTCGAGAAGCGCGGCGACACCTGGCACGTGAACGGCGTCGGTGTCGGCGGGTTCGCCGAGCCGGAGGAAGTGATCGATTGCGGCAACTCGGGCACCGGGGTGCGGCTGATCATGGGGGCGATGGCCACCACGCCGATCACCGCGACCTTCACCGGCGATGCCAGCCTCAACAAGCGCCCGATGGCGCGGGTCACCGATCCCCTCGCGCTGTTCGGGGCGCAGGCGGTGGGCCGCGAAGGTGGCCGGCTGCCGATGACCATTGTCGGCGCGCGTGATCCGCTGCCCGTGCGCTATGCCACGCCGGTGCCGTCGGCGCAGGTCAAGTCCGCGGTGCTGCTGGCGGGTCTGAACGCGCCGGGCGAGACCGTGGTGATCGAGCGCGAGGCAACGCGCGACCATTCCGAGCGCATGCTGACCGGTTTCGGCGCCAAGGTTGTCACCGAGGAGACCGAAGAGGGCCGGGTGATCACGCTGACCGGCCAGCCGGAGCTCAAGCCGCAGGTCATCGTGGTGCCGCGCGACCCGAGCTCGGCGGCTTTCCCGGTCTGCGCCGCGCTGATCACCGAGGGCTCGGACGTGCTGGTGCCCAATATCGGCCTCAACCCGACCCGCGCGGGCCTCTTCTTTACCCTGCAGGAGATGGGCGCGGATCTGACTTTCGAGAACCCGCGCGAAGAGGGCGGCGAGCCGGTGGCGGATCTGCGGGCGCGGTTCTCGCCAGATCTCAAGGGCATCGAGGTGCCGGCCGAGCGCGCCGCCAGCATGATCGACGAGTACCCGGTGCTGTCGGTTGTGGCGAGCTTTGCCGAGGGCAAGACCCATATGCCGGGCGTCAAGGAGCTGCGGGTCAAGGAAAGCGACCGTATCGACGCCATGGCGACGGGGCTGCGTGCCAACGGTGTCGAGGTCGACGAGGGCGAGGACTGGTGGACGGTGCATGGCCGCGGCCATGGCAACGTGCCGGGCGGGGCCGAGACGGCGAGCCATCTCGATCACCGCATCGCCATGTCCTTCCTTGTCATGGGGCTGGCCACGACGGAGCCGGTGCGGGTCGATGATGGTGGACCGATCGCGACATCCTTCCCGATCTTCGAGCCGCTGATGAGTGGGCTTGGCGCGGTGATCGAGCGGCTCTGATGCGCCGCCTTCTGCCGCCTCTCGCGGCCTTCGCCGCGGCGATGCTGCTGCTGATGTGGTGGTATGCGGGCAAGGTGCTGATCCCGGCAGCGGGCGGGCTGATGCCGCTCGACATGCGGCTCCTGGGCTTCTCGGCGGAGGCGGCGCAGGCCTATGTGGCCGCGCTCGAGGGACGCGGGCGCGCGGTTTACCTGCTCGAGATGCGGTGGCTGGACACGGGCTTCATGTGGAGTTTCGCGCTTCTGCTGGCGCTCGGGCTGCTGCGGTTCAGCCGGGGCAGGCCCCTCTGGCTGCGGGCGCTGCTTCTCTTGCCGGTGGCGGCCTATCTCGGGGCCGACTGGGCCGAGGGGGTGACGGTGCGCGAACTGCTGCTGCGCGGGCCGGAACAGTTCCTGCCGCTTCTGGCGGAGTGGGCGGCGCTGTTCACCCGGCTGAAGACCGGCTTCGCTGCGCTGTCGCTTGGTCTGCTTGCCCGGCTGTGCTGGTTGGAGCGGCGCCAGGGTTGAAGCCCCCGGCCGCGCTCGCCATAACGGCGGGACGCATCAAGGAGGCAGTGCCATGAGCTTCACCATCGCCATCGACGGGCCGGCAGCCGCCGGCAAGGGCACCATCAGCAAGGCCGTCGCGGCGCATTTCGGCGTTTGGCATCTCGACACCGGGCTGCTCTACCGCGCCGTGGGTAAGCGCATGCTCGACGGGGTCGAGCCCATCGAGGCGGCGCTGGCGCTGGTGGCAGAGGACCTCGAGGCCGAGGGCCTGCGCACCGCCGACGTGGCGCAGGCGGCGAGCAAGGTGGCGGCGATCCCCGAGGTGCGGTCGGCACTGGTCGATTTCCAGCGCGCCTATGCCCGGCGCGCCGGGGGCGCGGTGCTCGACGGTCGCGACATCGGCACGGTGATCTGCCCCGAGGCCGAGGCCAAGCTCTTTGTCACCGCCAGCGCCGAGGTGCGGGCACGGCGGCGCTACGCTGAGCTGTGCGCCGGCGGGGCGGAGACCGATTACGACACCGTGCTGGCAGACACCAAGGAGCGCGACCACCGTGACGCCACGCGCTCGGACGCCCCCCTGCGCCCGGCCGAGGACGCGGTGATCCTCGACACATCTACGTTGGATATCGACGCAGCGGTGGCGCAGGCCATCGCCGTGGTCGCGGCCAAACGCAAGGACGGAGACACGGCATGAAGACACGGAAAATCGGGGCGCTTGAGACCTCCTGCCTCGGCATCGGGGCGATGTCTTTTGCCGATTTCTATGGCGCCACCACGGAGGAGAACTCGCAGGCGATCCTCGACCTCGCCAATGAGCTGGGTGTGCGCCATATCGACACCTCGAACGTCTATGGCATGGGGCGCTCGGAGCGCGCCATCGGCGCCTGGCTGAGCGCCAACCCCGGCGCGCGCGAGCGCCTGCACATCGCGACCAAGGCGGGCATCACCCGCGACGCCGAGGGCAATCGCCGGTTTGACAACTCGCTGGCGCACATGGAGGCCGAGCTCGACGCCTCGCTCGAGCGTCTGGGGATCGACTGCGTCGATCTGTTCTACGTGCACCGCTACCAGGCCGAGATCCCGGCCGAAGAGGTGGCCGGCACCATGGGGCGGCTGGTCGAGAAGGGCAAATGTCGCAGCATCGGCTTTTCCGAGATCGCGCCCTCGACGCTGCGGCTGGCCCATGCCGAGCACCCTGTCGCGGCGGTGCAGGCGGAATACTCGCTCGCCACCCGGCTGCCCGAGATGGGTATGGTGCAGGCCTGCGCCGAGCTCGGCGTGGCTCTGGTGGCGTTCTCGCCCGTGGGGCGTTCGCTGCTCACCGATCATCCGATCGACCGCGAGCGCATCGCCGGCAACCCGTTCCTCGCCAGCAATCCGCGGATGATGGAACCGAACTACACCCGCAACCTCGAGATCGTGGCGGGCTTCCGGGCGCACGCTGCCGAGATGGGGCTGAGCGCCGCCGGTCTCGCCATCGCCTGGGCGCTGCACAGGGGCGATCACGTGCTGCCGATCCCCGGCACCCGCTCGGTCAGCCATTTCCGCGAGCTGGTGCAGGGGGCCGAGGCCAGCCTGACCGCCGAGGACATGGGCCGCATCGAGGCGGTGCTGCCCGTCGGCTGGTGCCATGGCGACCGCTATTCGCGGACGCAGTGGATCGGGCCGGAGAATTACAGCTGAGTCGCCGGACGGCTCCACGAGGCCGTTCGGACCTGCCTCGCGGCGGGGGAAAACGCCGCGAAACCCTGCCAGAGCGGGGTTTGCGGCCGCTCGGGGCTTGATCCGGCGGGCGCATCGGCGTATATCGCGCGACGTCAAGACAGGCGCAAAGCTGCGGACAGGGAGGTGAGCAGGGTCGGAATCACACCGGCCCTCTTTGTTTTGTAGCGCCAGGACCGACCAACGTTGCCCGCTTTCAGTGGGGGACAGCCAAGACCGGCGGAGACAACCGCCCGGCCAGAAAACCGTTGTAAAGGAACAGAACGCCACATGGCTAATTCGACCATGGAGGAATTCGAGGCCCTCCTTAATGAAAGCCTCGAAATGGACACCCCGGACGAAGGTTCGGTTGTCAAAGGCAAGGTCATCGCGATCGAAGCGGGCCAAGCCATCATCGATGTCGGCTACAAGATGGAAGGCCGCGTCGACCTGAAAGAATTCGCAAATCCCGGCGAAGCTCCCGAGATCACCGTTGGTGACGAAGTGGAAGTCTTCCTCCGCGCGGCCGAGAACGCCCGCGGCGAAGCCGTGATTTCCCGTGAGATGGCCCGCCGCGAAGAGGCATGGGACCGTCTCGAAAAGGCCTATGCCGACGACGCCCGCGTCGAAGGTGCGATCTTCGGCCGCGTCAAGGGTGGCTTCACCGTCGACCTCGGCGGCGCGGTTGCGTTCCTGCCGGGTTCGCAGGTCGACGTGCGCCCGGTGCGCGATGCTGGCCCGCTCATGGGTCTCAAGCAGCCGTTCCAGATCCTCAAGATGGACCGTCGCCGTGGCAACATCGTTGTCTCGCGTCGTGCGATCCTCGAAGAGAGCCGCGCCGAGCAGCGTGCGGAAGTCATCGCCAACCTGTCCGAAGGCCAGACGGTCGACGGCGTGGTCAAGAACATCACCGAGTACGGTGCGTTCGTCGACCTGGGCGGCGTGGACGGCCTGCTGCACGTCACCGACATGGCATGGCGCCGCGTCAACCACCCCTCCGAGATCCTGTCGATCGGCGAGACCGTGAAGGTCCAGGTCATCAAGATCAACAAGGAAACCCACCGTATCTCCCTCGGCATGAAGCAGCTGCAGGAAGACCCGTGGGATCTGGTTGCGGTCAAGTACCCGCTGGCCTCGGTCCACAAGGGCCGCGTCACGAACATCACCGATTACGGTGCATTCGTGGAGCTGGAGCCGGGTGTCGAGGGCCTCGTTCACGTGTCCGAAATGTCCTGGACCAAGAAGAACGTGCACCCCGGCAAGATCGTCTCGACCAGCCAGGAAGTCGACGTCATGGTGCTCGAGATCGACCCGGCCAAGCGCCGCGTGTCGCTCGGCCTCAAGCAGACCATGCGCAACCCGTGGGAAGTCTTCTCCGAGACCCACCCCGAGGGCACGCAGGTCGAGGGCGAGGTCAAGAACATCACCGAGTTCGGCCTGTTCATCGGTCTCGACGGCGAGATCGACGGCATGGTGCACCTCTCCGACCTCAGCTGGGACCAGCGCGGCGAGGAAGCCATCCAGGAGTACCGCAAGGGCGACGTGGTTCAGGCCGTGGTCACCGAAGTGGACACCGACAAGGAGCGTATCTCGCTCTCGATCAAGGCACTCGGCGGCGACAAGTTCGCTGACGCGGTTGGCGGCGTGAAGCGCGGCTCGATCGTGACCGTCGAGGTCACCGCGATCGAAGATGGCGGCATCGAGGTGGAATACGAGGGCATGAAGTCCTTCATCCGCCGCTCCGACCTGTCGCGCGACCGCGCAGAGCAGCGCCCCGAGCGCTTCTCGGTGGGCGACAAGGTGGACGTCCGCGTCACCAACATCGACAGCAAGACCCGTCGTCTGGGCCTGTCGATCAAGGCACGCGAGATCGCCGAAGAGAAGGAAGCCGTGGAACAGTACGGTTCCTCCGACTCCGGCGCATCGCTTGGCGACATCCTCGGCGCAGCGCTCAAGGGCGACAACTGAGCCTGAGGCGCTGACGCGCTGAAGAGATTGGCCCCGCCGGAGCGATCCGGCGGGGCTTCTTGCATCTTGGACGCCGGGACTTGCCTGGTTCCTTGACAGCCTTGGGTTGCGCGCGCAGGGTCAAGGCATTGTTCCGCCAAGTCATTGCGCCATGCCCGATCTTTCAATCCGTCCTTTTGCTGCCGCGCTGTGCCTTGCGGTTCCGAGTTGCGGCATCGCCCAGTCGCTCTCCGACATCACGCCTTTCGATCCGGAGGTCATGCACCGCACCGCACGCTACTGCGAGCGGCATTGGAATGAGATCTACGACGATCCGCGCCTGTCGGAGCTGTGCGTCGGCAGCTTCGTCTGTGGCGATGGCGGTTGCGAGACCGGCACCGTCATCGCCGTGGTGGCCCGAAGCCGCGAGGAGGAGATGCGCGCGCTTCTGGCGCGGCTGCCGGTGGAGGACATGACGCCCTGCGACCCGGGCGACCCGTACGAGCGCCAATATGTCGATCCGCTGGGCGGGGACGGCGCGCCGTTCGGCTTCAATGGCCAGACCGAAAAGCTCGAGGGCCGCGAGGTCGTGCCCTATTGCGGCAAGACCCTTCCGGGATACGAGGCCGACGTGGTCGTTGCCCTGCGCCAGATGGGCGGCGATGACATCGCCGCGATTCGCCGTGGCATCGGGGCCGGGGCAATGCCGGCGCAGCTGCGCCTCACAGCGCCGCAGTTCGCCGCGATTCGCGACGCCGGCGCGCTGCCGCTGCGGGCGCCGCTGGTCGCCGCCCTCGAGACCGCCACCGGCCTGCCCTGCGAAACCACCGCCCGGCAGACCTGCGCCGTCACCGCCGAGCGCGGCCGTCTGAAGGCGCGGCTGCTGTTCCCCGATGGCGCGCTGACCGGGCGGGCAGGGCATTGGGAAGAGGCCTATCTCGAGCTCTACCCCACCAACCCGTCGGGCGATCTCTACGAGCTGAGCGTCGACATGCCGATCACCGCGATCCGGCGTTGGCCCGGCGACCGGCGCAAGCCGGTGGACGGTTTCCAGTCGCTCGACCGCGACGCCGGCTTCGCGGCCTTCCGGCAGGGGCTGATGTCGGCGGTCTCGGACGCGCTCGAGGATGGCCGGATCGGGGGCGAGTGAGATGTATCAGCGCAGCGCCCGGGCGCTCTTTGCCCTTCTGGTCGTCATCGTCCACGTGGCCTTCGTGTCGTTCTGCGCGGTCTACCTGCAGAGCCGGATCACCAAGATCGAGACCTATGTCTCGACCATCGCGGTGTTCCTGCCGGTCTTCGGCATCTATGTCGGCGTGGTGGTGAAATCGGTGGGGCTTGGGAAGGGGCCGCGCGGGCGCAAGGTCAGCGGGCTGTTCCTTGCGCTGATGTCGATTCTCTTCGTCGCCTACGTGGCCGGCAATGGCTTCGTGCTGTGGAGCTACGAGACCGGATTCATCGGCAGCGAGGACCTGTTGCCGGCGGCGGTCTCGCTGGTGGAGAGCGCCTTCGGGGGCTTCTTCACCACCCTGTTCCTGACGCTCTTCGGGCAGGGGCAGGACGCCGAGCGGGACTGAATGGCGAGGCGAATCGCATTTTGAAACGGAGATGTTTCCGCGGTGCAGCATTGCGCCTCCGGGGCCATGATCGGCCTCTTCGTGCGGTCAGGGCTGACAAAGTGCTGCTTTCCAATGCTTTTCCGCGTGATCAGCCGGTTTCCATTTGGCGCGGGAGCGCGAAGTGTCGTAGAACTCGAACAGCGCGAAAAGACGCAGTGAGGGGATGTGCGAGGATGATCAGGTCTGAATTGATCCAGAAGATCGCGGAGGAGAACCCGCATCTCTACCAACGGGACGTGGAGCGGATCGTGAACACGATCTTCGAGGAGATCACCAATGCCATGGCCCGGGGCGACCGGGTCGAACTGCGCGGTTTCGGTGCCTTCTCGGTCAAGAAACGCGATGCGCGGCTCGGGCGGAACCCCCGCACCGGAGAAGCGGTTGAAGTCGAGGAGAAGCACGTGCCATTCTTCAAGACGGGCAAACTGCTTCGTGACCGGCTGAACGGAAAGTAAGACAAGAACATGCGTTACATTCGCTATGCGTTTCTGGGCGTTCTCGCGATCGTCCTCGTGGCCATCGCAATGGCCAACCGCTCGATGGTGGAGCTCACGCTGCTGCCGCCCGACATCGCGACCCTGCTGGAGTTCCAGCAGACCCTGAGCCTGCCGTTGTTCCTCGTGTTCTTCGGCGGCATCCTGTTTGGCCTGCTGATCGGCTTCTTCTGGGAGTGGCTGCGCGAGCACAAGCACCGCGCCGCCGCCTCCGAGCGCAAGGCGGAGGTCCGCAAGCTCGAGCGCGAGCTGAAGAAGACCCAGGCCGAGCGCGACAAGGACAAGGACGAGGTCCTGGCGATCCTCGACCAGAGCGCCTGACGGCGATCTGAGTCGCCGGGGCGCGCTGCGTCCCCGGCCGCATCGCCTGGCGGAACGGATCGGAGGGGGCGCTGCCCCCGTCGCAGCGGGGCTGCGACTCCCCCGAGGTATTTTTGAACCAGAGAAGACAGGGCCGTGCGCCGGCCGGAGACGGGGGTGTGATGAGCGAGATTCGCGTCAAGATCTGCGGCCTCACCCGGCCGGAGGACGTTGTTGCCACGGCCGAGGCCGGGGCGAGCTACGCGGGCTTCGTGTTCTTTCCCAAGAGCCCGCGGCACGTAAGCGTGTCGCAAGCGCGCGAGCTGGCGCTGACAGCGCCGGTGGGGCTTGCCAAGGTCGGGCTCGTGGTCAATGCCGACGATGCGCTGCTCGACGAGATCCTCGAGCAGGTGCCGCTCGACATGTTGCAGCTGCACGGACGCGAGAGCGTTGACCGGGTGGCGGAGATCCGGTCCCGCTACGGGCTTCCGGTGATGAAGGCGGTGGGCGTGGCGAGCGAGGCGGATCTGCCGGCGCTGCTCGACTACGGCAAGGTGGCTGACCAGATTCTCGTCGATGCCAAGGCACCGAAGGGCGCGGCGCTGCCGGGCGGCAACGGTCTGGCCTTCGACTGGCGGCTGATCGCCGGGCGGCGCTGGCCCTGTCCGTGGATGCTCGCGGGGGGGCTGACCCCGGCCAATGTCGGGCAGGCCATCGCGATGACCGGGGCGCGGCAGGTGGATGTCTCGTCCGGGGTCGAATCGGAGCCCGGCGTGAAGGATGCCGCGCGCATCAGCGCCTTCCTGCAGGCGGTCAGCGATGCGGCCGAGGCGGTGTCGGTGCCGCGGCTCTGAGCGGCGCTTGCGTCCCCGCGCCGCGGAGGCCGCGTCGGGGCTGGTCTCCGGCGGCGAAACGGTGCTTCTCTCTGGTTTGAGCCAGGGAGGGGGCGCCATGCGGTTCTCGGTCCGTCACGAAACCATCTACAGCTACGACACGCCGGTTGTGCTGGCAGCACACAGGCTGCGGCTGACGCCGCGCGGCGATTGCGGCCGTGTGCTGTCCCGCGGGCTGGAGATCCTGCCGGAGCCCGCGATGATGCGCGAAGAGGTGGACGCTCACGGCAACCCGCTGGTGCTGGTGGAATTCGGGCCGGGCGCAAGCGATCTGCTGCGCATCGATAGCGCGTTCGAGATCGAAACGCGGCAGGCCACGCCGCCCGGGGCGCAGCGCTTGCCGCGCCTTCCGTGGCCCCGCCTTGACGATGCGCCGGACGCATGCCTGACGGGGCGCGATCCGGGCCCCGAGGTGCGGCGCTTTGCCGAGGCTTTGGCCGAACTGGCGGGCCGGGACGCGATGGGGTTTCTCGAGATTTTGACCGCTACGCTCTACCAGCGCACCGACAGGCGCATCCGGCAGGATGGGTATGCCCAGAGCCCGCAGGAGACGCTCGCGCGGGCGCAGGGCGCGTGCCGGGACCTCGCTGTCCTGTTCATCGCCTGTTGTCGCCTGATGGGGCTGCCAGCGCGCTTCGTGAGCGGGTATCAGGCGCAGGCCGAAAGCGTCGACGGGCAGCGCCACCTGCATGCCTGGCCGGAGGTCTGGCTGGGGCAGGCGGGATGGCAGGGATTCGATCCCACCCATGGCACGCGGGTGCGCGACGGGCACGTTGCGCTATGCGCCGCGCCGGAGCAGGGGGAGACCATGCCGGTGGAGGGCGGCTATTATGGCCCGCCCGTGGCGGCGCGGCTGCGCTACCGGGTCGAGGTGGAGGTGAGGGCGTGACGGGTCCGGACGGGCGCGGCGGAAACTCTGCGCGCACAGGCGCCGAAAAGCAGGGGCGCCGAAAAGCAGAAAGGCCACCCGAATGGGCGGCCCTTTCAATACTCTCGTGATCCTCGGATCGTCTCAGCCCTGGCGGGCTTTGAAACGACGCTGGGTCTTGTTGATCACGTAGACGCGGCCCTTGCGGCGCACAACGCGGCAGTCACGATGGCGCTTCTTGAGCGAGCGGAGCGAGTTTGCGACCTTCATTATGGTCTCTCCTCTTGTCGCGGCGCGCGAGCGCCTGGCGTTGCGGGACCTACCGTGGGCGCGACCCCGCGGAGGTGGTGAATTAGGACCATGGTGGGCGGTACTGGGATCGAACCAGTGGCCCCTACGATGTCAACGTAGTGCTCTACCGCTGAGCTAACCGCCCTCTCATGGCCTGCGCGATACCCGTGTCTCCGTGCCCCAGAAGTAAGTGGGGCGCGGGAGAACCGCGCCGGTGGAGCGCTCTATAAGTGGAGTCGGAGATGGTGGCAAGGGCTTTTCTGGCAAAGAATGCCGGTTTCCATCCCGCGAAGAAAACAGGCTTTTTGCCCTCGCGAAAATCGCGCTAAACTATGCTGATCAGGAGGACGAATGCCCAAAGTCGCCTTTCATCTCGATCTGCCGGAGGCGGCCACCTCCTGTGCCGTGTTCGCCTCGCCGCATTCCGGGCGCGACTATCCGTGGAGCTTCCTGCGCAACACCGTTCTCGACGAGCACGCCATCCGCTCCTCCGAGGACGCCTTTGTCGACCGGCTTTTCGATTGCGCACCGCAATTCGGGGCGCCGCTTTTGCGCGCCGGCGCCCCGCGCGCCTTTCTCGACCTCAACCGCGCCCCGGACGAGCTCGACCCGGCCCTGATCGAGGGGGTGCGCCGCGGCGGGCACAACCCGCGCGTGGCGAGCGGTCTTGGCGTGGTGCCGCGGGTGGTCTCGAACGGGCGGGCGATCTATCGCGGCAAGATGCCGCTTTCCGAGGCCGAGCGCCGCATCGCGCGCTACTGGCATCCCTATCACGCGCAGCTGCGCGAGCTGGTCGAGAGCGCGCGCAGCCGCTTCGGCGAGGCGATTCTGATCGACTGTCATTCCATGCCGCACGAGGCGGTGGACGGCGTGGCGCGCAATTCTGCCCGCCGGCCCGAGATCGTCATCGGTGATCGCTTCGGCGCCTCGGCCTCGGCGGAGATCGTGTCGAGGGTCGAAGCGGCCTTCACCCGGGCCGGGCTCTCGGTGGTGCGCAACGCGCCGTTCGCCGGGGCCTACGTGACGCAGGCCTATGGACGACCTTCGCGCCAGCAGCACGCCATCCAGATCGAGATCGATCGCTCGGTCTACATGGACGAGGCGCGAATCCGCCCCAGTGCCGATTTCCAGGCCTTCCGGCGGGTGCTGCGCGGCGTTGTGGCCGAGATCGCGGCCATCGGGCATCGCGACCAGGACAAGCCGCTGGCCGCGGAGTAGCGCTCTCCAAGCTCAAGGCAGGCGAAAGCGACTCAGGCGAGCAGCGTGTCGAGCCTGTCCGCCAGCGCCGTGTCGTCCTCGATCTGCAGCCGCACCGGCAGGGTGAGCACCTTGGGACGGAATTCCGCCGGCAGGCGCACCGCGTCCTTCTCGGTGGTGACGAGCTGCGCGCCGAGGCGGGCGGCGTCAGTCTCGAGCCGGGTCAGCAGCTGCGGTGTGAAGGGCTGGTGATCGTCGAGCGCCGAGGTGCCGCGAAGCTCCGCCCCGAGGCCCTTGAGCGTGGCAAAGAACTTCTCCGGGTGGCCGATGCCGGCAAAGGCGAAGGCGGGCAGCCCGTCCCAGGTCATGCCGGTCTGCAAGGGGGCGAGGTGGCCCGTCAGGTGTGGGAGCGGGATATGGGCCTCCCAAGCCTCGGAAAAGCGCCTCTGGGCGGGGGCAGGGCCGATCGAGAGGACGAGGTCGGCGCGGGCAAGGCCAGCCTCTACGGGCTCGCGCAGGGGGCCTGCGGGCATACAGCGCCCATTACCGAAGCCCTTGGCCGCGTCGACCACGATGATCGACAGGTTCTTGTTCAACGCCGGGTTCTGGAAACCGTCATCCATGACGATGACTTGCGCCCCGGCCTCGGCGGCGGCGTAGGCCCCGGCGGCGCGATCGCGCGCGACCCAGACCGGCGTGAAGGCGGCAAGCAGCAGCGGCTCGTCGCCGACATCCGCGGGGCCGTGGTTCAGCGGATCGACCTGCACCGGCCCCTCGAGCCGGCCGCCATGACCGCGCGAGACCACGTGCACCGCCTTGCCGCGGGCACTCAGCCGCTCGATCAGGGCGATCACGGTCGGTGTCTTGCCGGTGCCGCCGGCGTTGAGGTTGCCGACGCAGATCACCGGGACGCCCACCGAGGCGCCGGGAGCCGAGACGCGGCGGGCGGTGGTCCGGGCGGTCAGCGCACCGAGCGGCGCCAGCAGGCGGGCACGCAGCGCGGGCTGCGAGCGCGGTGTGTACCAGAAGGCTGGCGGGCGCATCAGGCGGCCTCCCCGGCGTTGGTGTCATCGTCGCGGGGATCGTCCTCGCCGTCGAGCCAGCGGAACACCTGCGCGATCACCTTGTCGGTGAGCGCCGCACCCTGGCTGACCACGTCCCAGCCGGCATGGGCCATGGCCGCGGCGCGATCGGGTGCCACCAGCTGCGAGACCGCCGAGGCGAGGCTGTCGAAATCACGCACGATGCGAGCGGCGCCGGCGTCGACCAGCCGGGTATAGGCCGCGAGGTGACGCCCGACATTCGGCCCGTAGAGCAGCGCCGCGCCGTGGGCGGCGGCGGCCAGCGGGTCCTCTCCGCCATGGCCCGGGCGCAGCGAGCCGCCGAGGAAGGCGATGGGGGCGAGGCGATACCAGAGCCCGAGCTCCGCGTCGTCTTCGGTGACCAGCACCTGGGTGTTCTCGTCGGGCATCTCGCCATCGTCCCACGACACGCTGCGCAGGTCCGAGGCGCGGGCGATGCGGCAGATCTCGGCGCCATCCTCGCGGCTGGCGGGGACCATGAACAGGATCAGCCGGTGGGCCAACCGGATGGCGCGGCGATGTGCCTGCAGGATCTCGGCGGCCTCGTCGGCGCGCACCCGCGCGGCAAGCCACGCCGGACGACCCGAAAGGAGCTGCGCCATCTCTTCGTGCAGATCCGGTGAACAGTCGAGCGGCGGCGCGCTCTCGCTCAACGGGCCGGCGCGGCGCAGCCGTTCGTCGGGCAGGCCGAGGCGGCGCAGGCGACGGTGTGCCATGTCATCGATCGAGAAGATCCGGTCGAACAGCGCCAGCGTCGCGGTGGTGCAATCGGGCAGCCAGACCGGCCCCGGCACGTGCCATGGATCATTGCCGGCATCGAGATGCACGAGCTTGGTGCCGGTGTCCGAGAGCCGCGAGAGCAGCGCCGGTTGCAGCGTCTGCCCGGTCCAGAGGCCGATATCGGGGCGCCAGTGGGCGGCGAAGCTCTGGGCATCGGCGATGGTGTCGGCGGGCAGGGGCAGGCCGATGCAGCCCGGGTAGGGCTGCGCCGGTACGCTGGGATGCCAGGTCAGCAGGACCGAGATCTCGTCCCGCTGGGCGCGGATGCGGGCGGCGAGCGCCGCAAGCGCGCGGGCGCTGTCGAGCCGCGCGGCGTGCATCCAGATCAGCGGGCCGTCGGGCCGCGGCACCACCGACGGTGAGGCCGTGGGGCGACCGCGCGCCGAGGCGAGATAGGCCGAGAGCGCGAAGGGCTTGCGGGACAAGGGTGTTAGCCGAGCTCCTCGGTGGTCGAGGCTTCGGCCTCTTCGTCGCGCAGGCGATGCAGGTGGGCGATGTAGTAGCGCATGTGGGCATTGTCGACGGTGCGCTGCGCCTCGGCCTTCCAGGCGTCGTGGGCGCTGGCATAGTCGGGGAAGATCCCGACGATGTGCAGCTCGTCGACATTCTTGAAGACGTTCTTTTCCGGGGTCACGAGTTCGCCGCCGAACACGAGGTGGAGTCGTTGAACCATGCTCTGACCTTTCAGGTGAAGACGTCGGCAACCTACGATCTCGCCCGGCAAGGTCAAGCGCCGAGCGGCTTGCGGGGCGGGCAGGCGTTCTCGAAAACGCCTGCAAATTTTCCTGACCGGCGTCGGCGCCCAAGGGCCGGGCAGGTCAGGGCGCTTGCCGCAGCCTGCCGAGGATCTCGCCGTGCAGCGCCGGGTTGGCGGCGACCACGCCGTCATGCTTGGGGTGGGGCGCGTTGAACCGGATCGGCTGACCGCTGCGGTCGCTGATCATCGCGCCCGCCTCGGAAAGCAGCAGGGCGCCCGCGGCGATGTCCCATTCCCAGGACGGGCGCAGCGTCAGCATGGCGTCGAAGCGGCCCTCGGCCACCAGCCCCAGGCGGTAGGCGATCGAGGGGCGGTGGCTGCGCTGCAGCTCCGGCATCGGACTGCGCCAGTGATCGGGCTGCATCGACGGCTTGGTGGCCAGCACCTGAGCGGTCTCGAGCGTTGCGACGCCGCTGGCGTGGACCGTTGCATCGTTGAGACGCGTCCCCTCGCCAAGCGCTGCGCTGTAGAACCGCTCGCGCATCGGCAGGAACACCACCGCGGCGGTGATCTCGCCATCGCGGGCGACGGCGAGCGAATGCGCCCAGCTGTCCGAGCCCTCGATGAAGCTGCGGGTGCCGTCGATCGGGTCGACGATGAACACCCGCTCCGCCCCGAGCCGCGCCGGATCGTCGGCGCTTTCCTCGCTGAGCCAGCCATAGTCGGGCCGGGCGCTGCGCAGCAGCTCCTCGAGCACCGCGTTCACCGCCATGTCGGCATCGGTCACCGGGCTGCCATCGGCGGCCTTGTGGCGCACGTTCATGGTGCCGCCGATATAGCGTGTGGCGGTCTCGGCGGCGCTCCAGGCGGCGCGGGTCAGAAGCGCGAGATCACTCTCCGGCAAGGGTGAGCCCCTCGACCAGAAGCGATGGCACCACGCGCGACAGCCAGCCGCGCGCGTCGTTGGCGGGGGTGACCCGGCGCAGCATGTCGCGCAGGTTGCCGGCGATGGTCACGCCGGAGACCGGGTAGGCGACCTCGCCGTTCTCGACCCAGAACCCCGCTGCCCCGCGCGAGTAATCGCCGGTATTGGGGTTGATCGTGGCGCCGATCATCGAGGTCACCACCAGCCCCGAGCCCATCTGCGCAATCAACTCCTGACGGCTCTTGTCGCCTTGCGTGAGCGCGAGGTTCCACGGGGTCGGCGACGGCCCGCCGCTGGTGCCGCGGGCGGCATTGCCGGTGGGCTCCATGCCGAGCTTGCGGGCATTGGCCAGATCGAGCGTGTAGCCGGTCAGCACGCCGTCCTCGACCAGCGCGCGGGCCTGCGTCGGCAGGCCCTCGGCGTCGAACGGGCGCGAGCCCGCGATGCGTGGACGGTGCGGATCCTCGACCAGCGACAGCCCCTTCGGCAGCACGTCCTCTCCGAGCGCTCCGCGCAGCCACGACGCGCCGCGCGCCACTGCGGCCCCGTTGGCCGCCGCGATCAGGTGGCCGACCAGCGAGGCGGCGATGCGCTCGTCGAACAGCACCGGGTAGGCGCCGGTCTTGGGGCGGCGCGGGTTCTGCCGCTCGAGCGCGCGCTCGGCGGCGCGGCGGCCGATCTCCGCGGCGCCACGCAGTTCCGACTGGAAAGTGCGGCTGTCGCCGTCGTAATCGCGCTCCATCTCGAGCCCGGTGCCCGCGATGGCGACGCAGGAGCGCGAGCGCGAGCTGCGCCAGTAGCCTCCCGAAAACCCGTTGCTCGCCGCGAGATGCACCTGGCGTCGGCCATAGCCCGCCGAGGCCGACTGCACCTGCCCGATGCCCTCGACCGCCAGCGCCGCCGCTTCCGCCGCGCAGGCGTCCTCCTGCAGCTCGGCCGGAGAGGGGGCGTCGGTGGGATCGCACATCTCGAGCGCCTCGATGTCCCAGTCCCGGGCGAGCTGCGCGGGATCGGCAAGCCCGGCATAGGGATCCTCGGGCGCCTCGCGGGCCATCGCCACGGCGCGCTCGGCCATGGTGGCGATGGTGGTGTCCTTGGTGTCGGACGACGAAACCACCGCGCTGCGCCGCCCGATGAAGACCCTGAGCCCGATATCGGTGCCCTCCGAGCGCTCCGCCTGCTCGAGCGTGCCGTTGCGCACGTCGATCTCGGTCGAGCTGCCCTCGACGGCGAGCGCGTCGGCGGCATCGGCGCCGGCCTTGGTGGCGGCATCCAGAAGGGCTTGGGTCAGGCTGTCGAGGGGTCGGTTCATGGGGGCTCCGCGTTGCTGCCCCATCGAGGTAGGCCGCAGGACGGGCAGGTGCAAGGGAAAGGCGCCGCCGCGCCTTACTCGTCGCGCGCCACCACGCCGACGATCGGCCCCATCGTGCGGCCGATGTCGCGCCGCCCGGCCTCGGGCGCGTAGAGCCGCGAGACGTTGCCGTCGAGGAACAGCGCCTGTGGCAGACCCAGCCGGTCGCGGAACAGCGAGGCAAACTCGTGGAAGGTGACGGCGGTTTCCGAGATCACGAAGACCGCGCGCGTGCCATCCTCGGAGGTGCCGACGCCGTTGCGGATGTAGCGCGAGCTGCTGTCGGGCAGGAAGCGCGGGTGCAGCGCGCCGTCGATCACCAGCATCGGACCGGATTGGGTGGCATATCGGCAGGACGGGCGCTCGCGCAGGAAGGCGCGGGTTTCGATCACGTCGGCGCGGTTGCGGCGAATGCACAGGATGCCGTTCGGCAGCAGCCCGAAATTGCCGGGCCCGGCGCTCGAGATCACCCGCATTTCCTCTTCGCCGCGCTCGACATAGTAGCCGACCGGCGCGCGATCCTCGTGATACATGCCGGCATTCATCGCGAAGGCGAGGCGCCGGCCCTGCGGGCGCAGCGCATTGTCGATGGCGGTGAACTGGCCCCAAGGGGTGCCGTCCTCGGTGTAGAGAAAGGTGCGCAGCGCCTCGCGGGCAGGGCGCACCTCGCAGACGGTGTAGCGGTTGCCGGCATGCTCTAACGGCTCGCAGCCAACCGCCCTGGCGGGCAGCGGCAGCGCCGCGAGGATCAGCGCGGTGGCCGCGGCCAGAACGCCGCGCACCGGCCTACTCCTCCACGTCGCGGCGCACCGCATCCTGCGAGAACAACCGCCGCGTCTCGTCGAGCCGGTCGAAGGTCTCGTCGAGCTTGAAGCGGATCTCGGGGGCGAATTTCAGCGTCAGCCCTTTCGACACCGCGCGGCGCAGCTCGGACTTGTTGCGCTTGAGCAGGTCGAACATCTCGTCCGGTTTGCCGCCGCCCAGCGGCACCACATAGGCGGTCGCCACCTTAAGGTCGGGCGACACCGTCACCTCGCCCACGGTGATCGACAGGCGGTTGAGCTCGGGGTCGTGGATGTCGCCGCGTGTCAGCACCTCCGAGAGCGTGCGGCGAATGAGTTCGCCGACGCGAAGCTGTCTCTGGCTCGGTCCGGGACCGTCTTGGAATCTGTTCTTGCCCATGTCTTCCCACTTAGTCCTTGCCCGCCCCTTTGCCAAGCCGGACGCTGCGCGTTAAGGAAGCGCGCAAAGGATGAACTGGAGGTGACGATGAGCGAGAAGCCGGGCGTTGTTGTGACGGGCGTGTCGGGCCGCATGGGCCAGATGCTGGTGCGCGAACTGCAAAAGAGCGACCGGCTGGCGCTGGTGGGCGCGGTCGAGCGCGCGGGCCATGACTGGGTGGGGCGCGACCTCGGCACCTGCATGGGCGGCACCGAGATCGGCGTCACCGTCACCGATGACGCGCTCGAGGCGTTCAGCAAGGCGCAGGCGGTGATCGACTTCACCGCGCCGGCCGCCACCGTGGCCTTCGCGGAGCTCGCGGCGCAGGCCCGGGCGGTGCACGTGATCGGCACCACCGGGCTCGACGCGGAGGATCTCAGGAAAATCCACGTCGCCGGCCGCCACGCGGTGATCGTGCGCGCGGGCAACATGTCGCTCGGCGTCAACCTGCTCACCAAGGTGACCCGCCAGGTCGCCGCGGCACTCGACGAGGACTGGGATATCGAGATCGTCGAGGCGCATCACAACCAGAAGGTCGATGCGCCGTCGGGCACCGCGCTGATGCTGGGCGAAGCCGCCGCCGAGGGCCGCGGCGTGGCGCTCGACGCGGTGTCGGACCGGGGCCGCGACGGCATCACCGGCAAGCGCAAGCGGGGCGATATCGGCTTTCACGCCATCCGCGGCGGCGACGTGGTGGGCGAGCACGAGGTGATCTTCGCCGCCGCCGGCGAGCGCATCATGATCAAGCACATCGCCTCGGACCGCGCCCTCTTCGCCCGCGGCGCGCTGAAGGCAGCGCTCTGGGGGCAGGACAAGGCTCCCGGCGAATACGACATGCTCGACGTGCTCGGCCTCAACGACTGAGCCAAAAGGGCAGGGGCGCGGCGCTCTTAGCAAACGCCACGCCCCGGTCTTCTTCTGGCCGAAAATATCCCGGGGTGAATTGGCCGCAGGCCAAGAGGGGCAGCGCCCCTCTTTCCCACGCCAGCGCGCCTCCGGCGCTATAGGGGGAGCGCACCTCGGGTGCGACAGGGGCAGCGCCCCTCCGCCTCCCGGCGCGGGCGTCAGCCCGCGCAATCCCTCGGGCGCACCGCGATCAGAAGTCGATCGCGATGCCCTTCTTCTCCCAGTCGCCATAGCGCGCCGGGTCAAGCCCGTCGCGGCCGCCATATTCCTTCGGCGTGGGCGCCTTGCGCGCTGCCTCCTCGGCCGCGGCGCGGCGCTCCGCCGCCTCGGCCAGGGCGCGCTGCGCGGCGGGGGGCAGGTCCTTGCGGTCGGATGTCTCGTCGGTCATGGCGCTTTCCTCGTCTGGTCCCCCCTGATATAGGGCCCGCCAGCCCAGCGAGACAACCCGGGGAGAGACCTCCATGCCGCCCATTCCCACCGCCCGCGCCCAGAGCGTGGCGCTGCTCGGTCAGGTTCTGGGGCAGGGACGGCTGCTCTCGGACGCCATGACCGGCTCCGCATGGGAGGCGATGCCCGCCCCCGATCGCGCCGCTGCGCAGCGCATGGCGCAGGAGGTGCTGCGCAATCTCGAGCGCTGCGACCGGCTCCTGAAGCCGCATCTGCGCAAGTCGCCGCCACTCTTCGTGCGCAATGTGCTGCGCCTCGGGGCGTGGGAGCTCGCCACGGGCGGGGCGGCGCATGGGGTGGTCAACGATTGCGTCCAGATCGTCGCCGGCGACCGCAAGACCCAATCGATGAAGGGGCTCGTCAACGCGGTGCTGCGCAAGCTCACCGAGGAGGCGCCGGCGAAATGGTCTACCCTGCGGGTGCCGCGCCTGCCGCGCTGGCTGCGCGAGCCGCTGACCATCGCCTGGGGCAACAAGGCGGTCGCGGCAATGGAAGCGGCGCACCTGACCGGCGCGCCGCTCGATCTCAGCGCCAAGAGCGATGCGGCGGCGCTGGCCGCGGCGGTCGGCGGCTCGCTGCTGCCCACCGGCTCGGTGCGGCTGGCCAGCGCCGGGCAGGTCTCGGCGCTGCCGGGCTACGACACCGGCGAATGGTGGGTGCAGGACGCCGCCGCGGCGCTGCCCGCGCGGCTTCTGGGCGACGTGACGGGCCTCAACATCCTCGACATGTGCGCCGCGCCCGGTGGCAAGACCATGCAGCTGGCCGCGGCGGGGGCAAACGTCACCGCGCTCGACCTGTCCGAGGCCCGCATGGGCCGGGTGCGCGAGAACCTCGCCCGCACCGGTCTCGAGGCGGCGACGGTCACCGGTGATGCGCTCGAGCACGACGGCAGCTATGACGCCATCCTGCTTGACGCGCCGTGCTCGGCCACCGGCACCATCCGCCGCCACCCCGACCTGCCGCAGGCCAAGCAGGGTGAGGGCATCTCCGAGCTTATCGGCTTGCAGGCGGCGATGATCGACCATGCGCTGCGCCTGCTCGCGCCCGGCGGCCGACTGGTGTTCTGCACCTGCTCGCTGATCCCGGACGAGGGCGAGTGCCAGGTCGAGGAGGCGCTGGCCCGCCACCCCGGGCTCGAGGTGCTGCGTCCGGAGGCCGCGGGCGTCGAAGAGGCTTGGCGCTCGGAGGAGGGCGGGCTGCGGCTGCGGCCCGATTTCTGGGCGGAGCGCGGCGGCATGGACGGGTTCTACATGGCGATCCTGCGCAAACCGGCCTGAACGGCTCATTGCGAGGTGACTTGACCGCCCCCCTTCGCTACACCTCTTGGCAACAAAGAGCCGGATGAGGCCGAGACGGGGCACGAGAGGGACATGTCGAACAGGGGCAACTGGTCTGCCGCGGTGACGCGGTTCCTGAACCGCCTGCACGCGCGTCTGGCGGCGCGTGCCCGTCCGGGCTCGGCCCTCGTCTCGCAGCCCGAACCCCGCAGCACCGGATGTTTTGCGCGGGGACGCCAGCTTTGCGCCGGCAACCTGATGTTCGCGGGACACCTCGTCGAAGCCCCTGACGCGATGATCTGGGACATCGCCCCGCCGGATGCTGCGTGGGAGGCGGAGATCCACGGCTTCCGCTGGCTCGATGACCTCGCGGCGGTGGGGGACGCGCGGGCGCGGCTCTTGGCGCGGAAATGGGTCTGGGGCTGGATCGCCCGCTACGGCAGCGGCAAGGGCGATGGCTGGAGCCCGGACGCCGCCGGGCGGCGACTGATCCGCACGATCCATCACGCGCTCTTCCTGCTGCGTGGCGCCGAGGCGGACGAGGCCGCGGCGCTCTACCGCGCGCTGGCGGCACAGACGATTTTCCTGGCGCGGCGCTGGCCGAGCACGCCGCCGGGGCTGGCGCGGTTCGAGGCGCTGACCGGGCTGCTCTATGCCGGTCTGTCCTTCGAGGGCATGGGCGCCCATGCGGGGACGGCACGCAAGGCGCTGGGCGTCGAATGCGCGTCACAGGTCGATGCGCAGGGCGGCATCCCGACCCGGAACCCCGAGGAACTGCTCGAGGTGTTCACCCTGCTGACCTGGGCCCGGGCGGCGCTCGAGGACGAGGACCTGACCGCCGAGGAGGCACATGCCGCGGCCATCGCGCGCATCGCGCCGACCCTGCGCGCCCTGCGTCACGCCGATGGCGGGCTGGCGCGGTTCCAGGGCGGCGGGCGCGGGCTCGACGGGCGGCTCGACCAGGCGCTGGCGGCCTCGGGCGTCAGGCGCCGTCAGGCTGAGGGGCTCGCGATGGGCTACGCGCGGCTTTCGGGCGGGCGCAGCAGCCTGATCATCGATGCCGCGCCGCCGCCAACGGGACCCGCCTCCTTCGATGCCCACGCCTCGACCCTGGCCTTCGAGCTGACCTCGGGGCGACGCCCGGTGGTGGTGAGCTGCGGTTCGGGCGCCGGCTTCGGGGCGGATTGGCGCCGTGCCGGACGCGCCACGCCCTCGCATTCGACGCTGTGCCTCGACGGCTATTCCAGCGGGCGGCTGGCGACGCCGCGGGTGGCCGATGGCGGTGTGCGCGAATGGCTCGAGGATGGGCCGAAACAGGTGCCCGTCGAGATCGGCCATGTCGAGGGCGGGCAGCGCTTCGAGGGCGGCCATGACGGCTACCGCCGGACCCACGGGCTGACCCATGCCCGCATCCTCGAGCTGAGCGCCGACGGGCGCGAGGTCTCGGGCGAGGACATGCTGATCACGCTCGACGATGCCGACAAGCGTGTCTTTGACCGGCGGCTCGACGCGGCGACTTTGAGCGGGCTGCCCTGGCAGCTGCGGTTCCACCTGCACCCGGAGGTCGACGCCGCGCTCGACATGGGTGGCAGCGCGGTGTCGCTGGCGCTGCGCTCGGGCGAGGTCTGGGTGTTCCGTCACGATGCAGGGCCGCGGCTGACGCTGGAGCCGTCGGTTTACCTCGAAAAAGGCCGGTTGCGGCCCCGCGCGGCGAAACAGATCGTTTTATCCGGCCGCGCGATGGAGTATGCGACGCGCATCCGTTGGTCCTTGGCCAAGACGCAGGACACCGCGATCGCCCTGCGCGACGTGGCCATCGACGAGGCGGAGCCGACGCATTGAACCATCTGGGAACCCGATCCGTATGCCTGACCTGCACAAAGTCGCCCGCGCGCTGATTTCCGTCTCCGACAAGACCGGCCTGATCGATCTTGGCCGTGCCCTCTCCGAGCGCGGAATCGAGATCCTCTCCACCGGCGGCTCCGCCAAGGCGCTGCGCGACGAAGGCATCGCGGTCAAGGACGTGGCCGAGGTCACCGAGTTCCCCGAGATGATGGATGGCCGGGTCAAGACCCTGCACCCGCGCATCCATGGCGGCCTGCTGGCGCTGCGCGACGACGACGCCCATGTCGAGGCGATGAAGGGCCACGCGATCCCCGAGATCGACCTGCTGGTGGTCAACCTCTACCCGTTCGAGGAGACCGTCGCCAAGGGCGCCGACTACGACACCTGCATCGAGAACATCGACATCGGCGGGCCGGCGATGATCCGCGCCGCGGCCAAGAACCACGCCTTCGTCAACGTGGTCACCGACATCGCCGATTACGAGCCGCTGCTGGCCGAGCTCGACGCCAATGACGGTGCCACCTCCTACGGCTTCCGCCAGAAGCTGGCGCTGACCGCCTATGCCCGCACCGGCGCCTATGACGCCGCGGTCTCGACCTGGATGGCGGGCGCGCTCGAGGAGGCGGCGCCGCGCCGCCGCGCCTTTGCCGGCGAGCTGGCCCAGACCCTGCGCTACGGCGAGAACCCGCACCAGGCGGCGGCGTTCTACCGCGACGGTTCGGACCGTCCGGGCGTGGCCAACGCGGTGCAGCACCAGGGCAAGGAGCTGAGCTACAACAACATCAACGACACCGACGCTGCCTTCGAGCTGGTGTCGGAATTCCTGCCCGGCGACGGGCCGGCCTGCGCCATCATCAAGCACGCCAACCCCTGCGGCGTGGCCAAGGGCGCGACCCTGACGGAGGCCTACCGGAAGGCGTTTGACTGCGACCGCACCTCGGCCTTCGGCGGCATCGTGGCGCTGAACATGAAGCTCGACGCCGAGACCGCCGAGGCGATCGCCGAGATCTTCACCGAGGTGGTGATCGCGCCGGGCGCCGATGACGCGGCCAAGGAGATCTTCGCGAAGAAAAAGAACCTGCGGCTGCTGACCACCGATGGCGTGGCCAACCCCGGAACCCCGGGCCTGACCTATCGGCAGGTGGCTGGCGGCTTCCTGGTGCAGGACAAGGATGTTGGCCGGATCGGGCTCGAGGATCTGAAGGTGGTGACCAAGCGGCAGCCCTCGGACGCCGAGCTTGAGGATCTGCTGTTTGCCTGGAAGGTCGCCAAGCACGTGAAGTCGAACGCCATCGTCTACGTCAAGGACGGCGCCACGGTGGGCGTCGGCGCGGGGCAGATGAGCCGGGTCGATTCGGCGCTGATCGCGGCGAAGAAATCCGAGCGCATGGCCGAGGCGCTGGGCCTGCCCGAGGCGCTGACCAAGGGCTCTGCGGTGGCCTCGGATGCGTTCTTCCCGTTTGCCGACGGTCTGCTCGAGGCCGCGGCGGCGGGCGCCACCACGGTGATCCAGCCGGGCGGCTCGATGCGCGACGCCGAGGTGATCGCGGCAGCCGACGAGGCCGGGCTGGCGATGGTGTTCACCGGGATGCGCCACTTCCGCCACTGAGGCGGCGCTTCGCCCGCGCCTCCGGGCGCCCTTCGCGAGATGTGACGCGGCCGGCCCCGGAATGGGGCCGGCCGTTTTTTTGGCGAGGGGGAGGAGGGGCGCTGCCCCTCTTGGCCCTCCGGGCCAATTCACCCCGGAGTATTTTTGACGAAGAGAAGACGGGGGCTGCGGCGGGCCGGGGGCGTGTGCGCCCGACCGGTGGGGTTATTGGCCGGGGGCCTCGTCTTCAAGGCCCTCGGGGCGGCCCACCACCACGAAGCGCAGGGCCTCGGGGTCGAGCAGGCGGGCGGCGACGCGGGCGACGTCGTCGCGGGTGACCGCCTCGACCTCGGCATTGCGGGTGGTGACGTACTCGGGCGAGAGGCCGTCCATCTGCATGCCGACGAGGATGCGCGCGATCGGGCCGTTGCCGTCGAACCGCAGCGGGTAGGCGCCGGTGAGGTAGGTCTTGGCCTGTTCGAGCTCGGCTTCGGTCACGCCGTCTTCGGCCATCTTGCGCCACTCGTCGCGGATCACCGAGATCGCCTCGGCGATACGGTCATTGGCAGACGCCACGCGGCCGAGATAGAGCGCCGAATGGTCCATCGGCACGAGGTAGGAATAGACGCCGTAGGTCAGGCCGCGCTTTTCGCGCACCTCGGTCATCAGCCGGGCCTCGAAGCCGCCGCCGCCGAGGATCTGGTTGAGCACGTAGGCGGCGAAGAAGTCCGGGTCATCGCGGGCGATGCCGGCATGGCCGAACATGGCCACCGATTGCGGCGTGTCGAAGGGCACCACGGTGACGCCGGCGCTGGTCTCGGCCTCGATATCAGCGGGCAGCGGCGCGCCGGTCTCCGGCAGATCGCCCAGCAGATCGTCGATCAGCGTGGCGAGCGCGTCGGGCGAGATGTCGCCGGCGGCGGCGATGTAGACCCGGTCGCGGGTCATGGTGGCCTCATGGGCGGCGACGATGTCGTCGCGGGTCAGGGCGCCGACGCTCTCTTCGGTGCCCGAAGGCTGGGAGCCGTAGGGATGATTGCCGAACACCATCTCGTCGAACCGGGCGTTGGCGATGGCGTCGGGATCGCGCGCATCGCTGCGGATGCCCGAGAGCACCTGGGCGCGGACGCGCTCGAGCGCGTCTTTGTCGAAGCGCGGGTCGACCAGGCTCTGGCGCAGCAAGGCCACGGCCTCATCGCGGTTCTCGGTGAGAAAGCGCGCCGAGACCGAGATCGAATCGGGTCCGGAATCGTAGCGGAAGCTGGCCGCGAGCGCGTCTCGCGCCTCGGCGAAGCCGCGGGCGTCCAGGTCGCCCGCGCCTTCCTCGAGCAGTCCCACCATGAGGTTTGTGGCGCCACGCTTGCCGGGCGCGTCGAGCGAGGTGCCGCCGCGAAAGCGGATCTCGAGTGAGGTGAAGGGGATCGACGGCTCCTCGACCAGCCAGGCGTTGAAACCCATCGGGGTCTCGACGGTCTGGATGTCGGTGGCCGCGAGCGCGGGCGCGGCGAAGAACAGGCTGAAGACGGCGGCGAAGAGCGGTTTCATTGCGAGACCTCCTGCTGGGGGGCGTCGGCGGCCTCTTCGGCCATCAGGTAGCCGGTGACCGATTGCTTGGCGTCGAAGACCTGCCGGGCCGCTTCGACGATCTCTTCGGCAGTGATCGACTGCAGGATCCCGGGCCAGGCCTGCACGTCCTCGATCGTCAGTCCCGCCGTCAGCGCGCCGCCGTAGCGCCGTGCCAGCGACTGGGTGCTGTCCTGCTGGTAGACCAGATCGGCGTTGAGCTGGAACTTGATGCGGTCGAGCTGATCGGCATCGACGCCTTCCTCGAGGAAATTCGCCAAAGCCGTGTCGAGGGCGGCCTCGGCCTCTTCGAGGCTGACATCGGCGGCGGGCACGACGATCAGCGTGAAGCTCGACGTGTCGTAGGAGGTGCCGTCATAGTAGCTGCCGGTGTGCAGCGCGACCTGCGCGTCGAACTGAAGGTCACGGTTCAGAACCGAGGTCTGGCCGCTGCCGAGGATCTCGTCGAGCAGGGTGAGGGCGGCGGCGGTGCGCTGGTCGCCGGGGTCGCGCTCGGGGGCGAGGTAGCGGCGCATCAGGTAGGGCTGCGCGACGCGGGGGTCGCGGTAGACCAGGCGGCGCTCGGCAAGCTGCGGGGGCTCCTGCGGGCGCAGGCGCGGGGCGCCGACCTCGGGATTGGCGGGGATCGGGGCGTAGTGCTCCTCGGCGAGCGCGCGGACCTCGTCGGGGGTGACGTCGCCGGCGACGATCAGGATGGCGTTATTGGGGGCATAGTGACGCTGGTAGAAGCTGGTGGCTGCCTCGAGGTCGAGCGCTTCCATCTCGTGGCGCCAGCCGATGATCGGCACGCCGTAGCGGTGGTTCTGATAGAGCGCCGCCCCCATCTGCTCGCGCATCAGCGCCGAGGGGTCGTTCTCGACCCGCGTGTTGCGCTCTTCGATGATCACGTCGCGCTCGGTCAGGATGTCGTCCTCGTCGAGCTGGAGGTTGACCATGCGGTCGGCCTCCATCTGCATCATCAGGCCCAGCCGATCGGCGGCGATGCGCTGGAAGTAGGCGGTCTGGTCGTAAGAGGTGAAGGCGTTGTCGGTGCCGCCATTCTCCGCCACCACCCTGGAGAACTCGCCCGCTTCCATCGTCTCGGTGCCCTTGAAGAGCAGGTGCTCGAGGAAGTGGGCCACGCCCGAGGTGCCGGCGGTCTCGTCGGCAGAGCCTGCCCGGTACCAGACCATGTGCACCACGACCGGGGCGCGGTGGTCCTCGATGACCACGACCTCCATACCATTGTCGAGGGTGAAGTCGGTGACCGGGGTGGCGGTCTCCTCGGCCAGCGCTGGCGGCGCGGTGAGCGTGACGGCGGCAAGCGTGAGGGCCGCGGCGAGTCTCTTCATCGGCAAAATCCCTGTCTGAACCCCAAGTGCAGAGAACCTACGCGGAGTTGTCGGGTATTCAAGCCGGGCTTGCGGTTTCGTGATGGTGGGGGAGGGCGCGTAAAAGGAGCGCTGTCCTTTCGGGCGCCTGCGTTGCACGCTCGGATCCGGCGGAAGCCGTCAGGGTGGGAGCACCGCTTAAGGGCCGCGCGTTCAAGGGACGGTCCCGGTCGGGACGTGGTTCCGCCGTGATATTGGCGCGGCGCAGGTCGGGCGCAGCTCAAGCGATAGGCGCAGCGGGAGCGAGCCCGCCAAGACGGTGAGCTTAAGTCAGGCGTTCCGGGGCAGGGTGCCGGAGGTCCGGCTCAGTTGTCCCAGCCTTCCGGCGGGGCCGACGGGGTCTCGATGCCGGCGCGGCGATAGGCTTCGAGCGCATCGTAGCTGTTCAGCCACTGCTCGCGGTAGGCATCGTAGTATTCGTCCTGCGGCACGATCTTGTAGCTGAAGCGCGACGCGCGCCTGCGGTGCTCGAAATCGGCGGCGGCAAGCTCGGTCCGGATGTTGGGAGCGGTGCCATAGCGGCCCGCGTGCTGCAGCAGTGCGCCGTTGCCCGTAGGCGTGCCGCCCTCGTTCAGGCGTGCCGGGTTGCCGCCAAGCGCGGCCACGGCATCGGCCTTGGGCGTCTGGTCGGTGCGGTTGGCGCTGCCGGGGGTGGGCGCCGGCAGGGCGTTCATCGCCGGCGGCGTCTCGAGCGGTTTGTTCGGGACGATGGCGAATTCCTCGGGCGTGCCGCTGTTGGTCTTGAGGTAGTGCAGGCGCATGTCCCGCTCGCCCGACGAACAGCCGGCGAGCCCCACGAGCCCCATCACGATCACGACCTGCGACAGCTTCATTGCCATTCTCCGGTTCTTGCCTGCGTCTGCTTTAACGTATCGAGCCCGCCCCGTCACGAGCCGTTTTTCCCGCGCTTGCCCGTGCCGCCGGGAAAGAACACCAGCCCGAGGGCGCCTGCGAAGATCGCGATATCGGCGACGTTGAAGGCGAAGGGGTTGTTGATGCCGCAGCAGGACATGTTGAGAAAGTCGGCCACTGCGCCATAGAGCAGGCGGTCGATCACGTTTCCGAGCGCGCCGCCGATCAGCAGCCCGCCCGAGATAAGCCCGAGCGTGCCCGGAGGGTCGCGGCGCAGCCAAACCAGAACGAAGAGCACGATGCCCAGTGCGACCGAGATCAGGATCCACTTGGTGGCCTCGGTGCCGCCGTTCAGCAGGCCGAAATTGATGCCGTAGTTCCACGCCATGCGGAAGTTCAGGAACGGCGGCAGCACGTCGATGGCGAGCCGGCTGTCAAGTGACATTACATGTACCACCAGCCACTTGCTGAGCTGGTCGAGAACGAGGGTGATCGCTGCCACCCAGGCCACTGTCTTCATGCTGTCTTCCCCGGTTTTGCCTGCCCGGCCCGATCTAGCCTGTGCGGCGGCGGATGGAAAGCCACGGCTCAGGGCTGCCCGTGCAGGCTGCGCAGAAAGGCGCCAAAGGCGGCGACCGCGGTGGTCTCGGAGATGGCGCCGGGATCGTTGACGGTGAGCGCCGCGCAATGTTGCCGGCCCTCGGTGTCGGTGAGCCAGGCGGTGAAGTTGAGCACGCCGGTCTCGGAGCCGCCCTTGTAGGCGATGCTCTGCCAGAGGCGGGGCTGAGCCACGACCGGGCCGGGATTGACCTGCATCAGCGGCAGGGCGGCCAAAGGGGCGCCAAGCGCGCAGAGCCGGTCGAGGGGGAGATACCACTCGACCCCCTGCGCGTGCGGGCCGGTGACGGCCTCGAGGGCGGGCAGGGTCTCTGCGGCTCTTGCGGCGATGGCGGGTTTGTCGGCGGGCGAGGCCGCGCGCCAGTCGGCACGGCGGGCCTCGTCAGCCTTGAGGGCGAAAAACGCGCGGGTGGTGAGCAGGTCTTCGGAGGCGATCCCGAGCCTTTCGGCAACGGCTTCGTGGCCCAGCAGGTCGATCAGCAGGTCCGTGGCGGTGTTGTCGCTCTCGGCAATCATCGCCAGCGCGGCGCTGTGCAGCGTCAGCGGTGCGCCCGCGGGATAGTCCTGCATCCGGCCCGAGGGCAGCGAGCGGTGATGCTCTTCCAGCCGCACCACCTCGGCCCAGTCACGGCGCCCGGCCTCGATCTCGTCGGCCAGCGCCGCCAGCACACCGATCTTGAAGGCCGAGCCCACCGCGAGCGGCTCGCTTGCGCGGCTCTCGGAGATCACCGCGCCGTCGCGCATGGCGAGCCACGACACGTCCTGTCCAAGCTCGCCCAGCAGCGCCTCGGCGCTGGCGAGGTCGGTCACCCGTGGCTCGGGCGCGCCGAACCAGAGCGTCGAGACCCGTCCCTCGGCATCGAAGGCGATGCGGGCGGGCATACGGTGGGTGTCGGACTGCACCACGTAATCGCGGCCCTTGCCGTCGATCCGGGCGACCGGGCCGATGGCGTCCTTCAGCCCGTCGAGCACCTGCGAGAGGGTCTCGGGCGGCACGCTGTCGAGAAAGGCCGGGGCCATGGCGACCTCTTCGTCGCCGCGCGAGAGCAACGCGCGCAGGGCGCGTTCTTCCTCGTCGCCGGCGCTGACGGCAGAGGCCGGCGCAAGGAAAGCGAACAGGACTGCCAGAAACCGCATGGGGGGTCCTCCTGGGTGTTTCAGGGGAACGCTGCGCAGAATTCGATCTTGTTGCAAGGTCTTGAAATGACGAACGGCCGGGACGTGCCCGGCCGTTCTGGATCTTCTGTGCCGCGTGGGCGGCCTGTCGCCTGCCTCAGTTGAGCAGACCGGCATGGCGCAGCGCGTCGTCGATGCGGGCGCGCACTGGCTCGGTCACCGGCAGCAGCGGCAGGCGCATCTCTTCCTCGCAGAGACCGAGGCGGGCCATGGCGTATTTGGCGCCGCAAAGCCCGGGTTCAGCAAAGATCGCCTGATGCAGCGGCATCAGCCGGTCCTGGATGGTAAGCGCCTTGCCGTAATCGCCCGCGAGCGTGGCTTCCTGAAGTTGCGAGCACAGCGCCGGTGCGGCATTCGCCGTCACCGAGATGCAGCCCACGCCGCCCTGCGCGTTGAAGCCATGCGCAGTCGCGTCCTCGCCGGAGATCTGCAGGAAGTCCGGCCCGCAGGTGATGCGCTGGGCACAGACCCGCGCGAGATCGGCGGTGGCATCCTTCACGCCGATGATGCGCGGCAGCTTGGCCAGCTCGCCCAGTGTCGCGGGGGTCATGTCGACCGCCGAGCGCCCGGGGATGTTGTAGATCACGATCGGGATGTTCGCGCAGTCGTGCAGCGCGGTGAAATGCGCGATCAGTCCGGCCTGGGTCGGCTTGTTGTAATAGGGTGTGACCACCAGCGCGGCATCGGCGCCGACCTTCTCGGCGAACTGCACGAAGCGCATCGCCTCGTCGGTGTTGTTCGAGCCGGCCCCGGCGATCACAGGAATGCGCCCCGCCACGGCGGTGACGACGCATTCGATCACCGCCTCGTGCTCCTTGTGGGTGAGCGTCGGGCTCTCGCCGGTGGTGCCGACGGGCACGAGCCCGTGGCTGCCCTGCTCGATATGCCACTCGACAAGGCGTTTGAGCGTGTCGAAATCCACTGCGCCGTCCTTGAACGGCGTGACCAGGGCAGGCATTGAACCTTTCAACATGACACGCTCCTTTTATGTGTTAACGTCATCTCCGCGGACCCACGCCACCCTGAAGGGAATGTGAATTGCAGCCTTCATGACGCGCGATATCCTCTGGAGCGCGTCTATTCCTTCTCAGATCGGAAATTGCAAGCTCATGTCGCGCCTCTGGGCCATCCTCCTCTCGCTCGCCCTGGCCGTTCCGGCCGCCACTCCCGCCGCCGCGCAGGCCGAGCGCCCGCTGGCCGAGGCCATGCAGGCCATGCGCGAGGGCAATTGGGCCGCAGCCCTGATCGATTCGCGTGGTGACGGCCAGCCGGCGCTCGACGTGATCCTGTGGCACTACCTGCGTGCCAGCCGGGGCGACCCATCGCAGATCATGGAGTTCATCGCGCGGAACCCGGACTGGCCGGGAATGCCCTACTTGCGTGAAAAGAGCGAGATCGCGATCTCGGAATCCGGCGACATGTCGATCATCCGCGCCTTCTTCGATGGCTACCGCCCGCAGACCGGCGCCGGCGCGCTGGCGCTGGCGCGCAGCTACATGGCCGAGGGCGAGCGCGGTGCCGCCGAGGCCGAGGTGGTGCTGGCGTGGCGCACGCTGGCGCTGTCCTCCGAGGAACGCTCGAGCTTCCTGTCGCAATGGGGCGATCTGCTGACCGCCCATCACGAGGCGCGGCTGGACATGGCGCTGTGGCAAGGCTGGGAATCAAATGCCCGGGCCATCATGCCGCTGGTCGGCGAGGACTGGCGCGCGCTGGCCGAGGCGCGAATCGCCCTGCGCGACATGGCGCCGGGGGTCGACGGGCTGATCGAAAAGGTGCCCGAGGCGCTGCGCGATCATCCCGGACTGGCTTATGAGCGTTTCCTCTGGCGCGTCCGCAAGGGCCGCACCGCCGATGCCGTGGCGCTGCTTCTAGCGCATTCCAAGAGCGCCGAGACTCTGGGCGAGCCCTGGGCCTGGGCCGGGCGGCGGGACGACATCGCGCATTCGATGATGCTCGATGGAGACTACCGGACTGCCTATCAGGTGGCCTCGACCCATCATCTCTCGGAGGGCTCGGACTACGCTGCGCTTGAATGGCTTTCGGGCTATCTCTCGCTGCGCTTCCTCGACAATCCGCAGCGCGCGCTGAGGCACTTCCAGGGCCACGGTGGCGCGGTCGATACGCCGATCTCGCTGGGCCGGGCCGGCTACTGGACCGGCCGGGCGCACGAGGCGCTTGGCAACGCCGAGGCCGCACAGACCGCCTATGAGCAGGGCGCCCGCTGGCAGACCTCGTTCTACGGCCTTCTGGCCGCCGAGAAGGCGGGCGTGGCCCCCAACCCGGCGCTCGCGGGAACCGAGGAGTTTCCCGACTGGAACAGCGCCGCCTTCACCGAGAGCAGTGTCTACAAGGCGGCGATCCTGCTTCTGGCCTCGGGCGAGCTGACCCTGGGCGAGCGCTTCCTCACCCATCTGGCCGAAGGGCTTGACCGGCAGCAGATCGGCCAGCTTGGCGACATGCTCGCCGAGATGGGCCGCCCGCATGTGCAGGTCATGGTCGGCAAGCGCGCAGCGCGCTACGGCGTCGAACTGCCGGGGCCCTACTACGCGCTGCATCCGGATCTCGTGGCGACCGACTTCCCGGTCCCGAAGGAGATGGTGCTGGCGATTGCGCGGCGCGAGTCCGAGTTCGATCCGGCGGTGGTCTCCCATGCCGGGGCGCGGGGGCTCATGCAGCTGATGCCGGGCACCGCGCGGGAGGTCTCGGGCTGGCTCGACATTGCTTATTCGCATGATGGTTTGACCGAGGATCCGGCCTACAACGCCCGGCTCGGCTCGACCTATCTTGCCCGGCTGGCGGAGCGTTTCGACGGCAATGTCGTGATGATGTCGGCGGGCTACAACGCCGGCCCGGGACGGCCGATCCGCTGGATGGACCAGTTCGGTGACCCGCGGACGGGCGAGATCGACGTGATCGACTGGATCGAGATGATCCCGTTCAACGAGACCCGCAACTATGTCATGCGGGTCTCGGAAAGCCTGCCGGTCTACCGTGCCCGTCTGGGCCGCGATCCGCTGCCGGTGCCGTTTTCGGAAGAGCTCATCGGCAGCACCCTGCGCCGGACCGACTGAGGCCGGGCAGGGGACGGCGGAGCGCGTCTTGCATGCGCCAGGCCTGTTGTCATAGGACGCGCGCGTCGGCCAGCAACGCGCAGGGTGCGCGGGCTGTCAGGGGTCCCACCATCTGGGAATTATGTCCTTGATATCGTTTATGTCCTTGCGCGGCGTGCGCGTCAGCTCAGGGCGCGGCGCAGGATCTCCATGACGCCCTCGGCGGTCTCGGCGCTCTGCACGAAATCCAGCATCGCATGGTCGGCGAAGCCCTCGTCGACCACGTGATGCAGCAGCGCCTTGAGCGGCCCCCAGAACCCGTCGGCATCGAGCAGCACGATGGGCTTGTCGTGCAGCCCGAGCTGGCGCCATGTCAGCACCTCGAAGAACTCGTCGAGGCTGCCGGCACCGCCGGGCATCATCACGATGGCATCGGCGTTCATCACCATGACTTTCTTGCGCTCGTGCATGGTCTCGGTGACGACGAAGCGGGTGAGGTCGGTCTTGCCGACCTCGCGCTGCAGCAGGTGAGTGGGAATCACTCCGAACGTGTCGCCGCCGCTGGCCTGTGCGGCGCGGGCCACCACGCCCATCAGCCCGACATCGCCCGCGCCGTAGACGAGGCGCCACTTTTCGGCGGCCAGCGCATGGCCCATGGCCTCGGCGGCAGCGGTGTAGGAGGCGGCACGGCCGGGGCGCGAGCCGCAGTAGACGCAGACGGATTTCGGGTTCATGCTGAGACTCGGCGATAAATTGCTGTTTTGACCCGTGATAACGGGATTGTTATACCATCTCAACAGCGCTGCGCTGCAGCGTCACTTGGGGACATGGATAGCACGACAATGACAAAGGCTCTTGGCTGGGGGATTCTGGGCGCGGTGGCGCTGGCGGCACTGCTTTATCTGGCCGGACTGATCGGGCCGGACACGGGGCCGCTCAGCCTCGTCTCGCCGGTCGAGACGGCCTCGGTCGAGGGGGATACCGGAAGCGACGCCGCCGTCGCCACCCACTCCGCCACGCCCGAGGCACCCGAGGCAATTCCTGCCCCCGACGCGGCCGAGGCAGGCAGCGAGGCGCCCGACGCGGTCGCCGCCGACAGCCCCGCCGAGGCCCCGGCAGAGCCGGCCCCGCCGCGTTTCGACCTGGTGCGCGCCGATCCCGGCGGCCAGACGCTGGTGGCCGGCAGCGCCGCGCCCGGTGCCGAGGTCTCGGTTCTGCTCGATGGCGAGGCGCAGCCGGTGGCCTCGGCGGATTCCTCGGGCAGATTCGCGCTGTTCCTCGATTTGCCCCCCTCCGCCGACCCGCGGGTGTTGCGCTTGAGCATGAAGCTCGGCGAGCAGGAGATCGCCTCGACCGAAGAGGTCATCCTCGCGCCGCCCGCTCCCTCCGACGCACCCGAGCCGCCGCCCGCGGGCAGCACCGCCGAGATCTCCGCCGTCGCCGAGGCCGCCGTCGGACCGTCAGCCCGGGGGGCCGAGGGGGCGGATGCTCCGGGTGTCGAAGCCGTCGCGAATGACGAGGCGCTTGAGATGGCCTCCGGCGAGACAGCGGGGGGGGCGGTCACGCCGCCCGCGCCGGCGGATGCGTCCGCAGCGGCGCCCGCCATCCTGCTCTCGACCGAGGCAGGGGTCGAGGTGCTGCAGGCGCCTGACCCGCTGCCCCCGGGGCAGGTGGCGATCGATGCCATCACCTATGACGAGACCGGCGGGGTGACGCTTTCCGGACGCGGCAGCGCGGATGCGACGCTGCGGATCTATCTCGACAATCGTTCCGTCGCCACCGGCGCGGTTCCCGAGACCGGGCGTTGGCGGATCGACCTTCCCGGCGTGGAAGGCGGCACCTACACGCTGCGCGTCGACCAGCTTGCCGAGAGCGGGGATGTGTCCGCGCGCGCCGAAAGCCCGTTTCTGCGCGAGGAGCCAGCCAAGCTTGCGGCCGCGGCCGACGAGGCGGAGGCGGGCGAGGCGGCGCTGACCGCGGTCACCGTGCAGCCCGGCAACACGCTCTGGGCACTGGCGCGGGACCGTTACGGCGAGGGGCTGGCCTATGTAAAGGTCTTCGAGGCCAACCGCGAACAGATCCGCAACCCCGACCTGATCTACCCGGGCCAGATCTTCGAGTTGCCGGACTGAGCCAGCGCCTCACGCCCGGCCATGGCGCGGGGCGGCGCGCCCGGACGCCTCCGGCGGGAGTATTTTTGACGAAGAGAAGCTGGGGGGATGCGCTCCTGTCTTCTCTGGTTTCCAAATACCTCGGGGTGAATTGGCGCTTGCGCCAAGAGGGGCAGCGCCCCTTTTTTTCTGGCCCCTCATCCCGGCGCCAGGTCGGGTCCTGCTCTGGTCTCCTGCCGGTCATCGCGCTAAGGCAGGCGGGAGACGCGACAGAACGGACCCGCCATGCCTCCCGAAACCTCCGCAGACATCGCACGCGAGGAGCGCCGCTCCGGCCTGCGCACCATTCGCCGGGTCTGGCCCTATCTTTGGCCCGACGGGCAGGTCTGGGTGAAGCGCCGGGTGGTGATCGCGCTGGGGCTTCTGCTGATGGCCAAGCTGATCGCCGTGGGCACGCCGATCCTCTACAAGCGCGCCGTCGACAGCCTTTCGGGCGAGGTGCCCGACCTGATGCTGGGCGCGGTGGGGCTGACCATCGCCTACGGGCTGGCACGGCTGATGACCGTGGGCTTCCAGCAGGCCCGTGACGGCGTCTTCGCCCGCGTCGGCCAGCGCGCGCTGCGCCAGCTTGCGCTCGAGACCTTCACCCATATCCACCGCCTGTCGCTGCGCTATCACATCAGCCGCAAGACCGGCGGCCTGTCGCGGATCATCGAGCGGGGCGTCAAGGGGGTCGAATTCCTGCTGCGCTTCCTGCTGTTCAGCGTCGGGCCGCTGATCATCGAGCTGACACTGGTGGCGGCGGTGCTCTTCTTCCTGTTCGACGTCTGGTATCTGGCCGTGGTCGTGCTGACCATCGCGCTCTATGTCTGGTTCACCTTCAAGGTCACCGAGTGGCGGGTGCGGCTGCGCCGGACGATGAACCAGCAGGACACCGACGCCAACCAGAAGGCCATCGACAGCCTGCTGAACTTCGAGACGGTGAAGTATTTCGGCGCCGAGGCGCGCGAGGCGGCGCGTTATGACGCCGCGATGAAGGGCTACGAGCGGGCCGCGGTGAAGACCGCGACCTCGCTGGCGATGCTCAATTTCGGCCAGTCCTTCCTGATCACCACCGGGCTCGTCATCGTCATGGTGATGGCGGCGATGGGCGTGCAGAACGGCAGCCTGACGGTGGGCGATTTCGTCATGGTCAACGCCTACATGATCCAGATCACCATGCCTCTGAACTTCCTCGGCACGGTCTATCGCGAGATCCGCCAGAGTCTCGTCGACATGGGCGAGATGTTCGACCTGCTCGACAGCCCGCGGGATGTGACCGACAAGCCGGGCGCACCGGCCATCGCGGTGGCGGGCGGCGTTGTGGCCTTTGACGACGTACGCTTCGGCTATGATCCGGAACGGCCGATCCTCAAGGGCGTGTCGCTCGAGGTTGGCGCCGGGCAGAACGTGGCGCTGGTCGGACCGTCGGGCTCGGGCAAGTCGACCATCGGGCGGCTGCTGTTCCGTTTCTACGACGTGGGCGGCGGCGCGATCCGCATCGACGGGCAGGATCTGCGCGACGTCACGCAAGACAGCCTGCACGGAGCGATCGGGGTGGTGCCGCAGGACACGGTGCTGTTCAACGACACCATCCGCTACAACATCGCCTATGGCCGCGACGGCGCCACCGAGGACGAGATCGTCGCAGCGGCGCAGGCGGCGCAGATCCACGGTTTCATCGAGAGCCTGCCCGAGGGCTACGACACACAGGTGGGCGAGCGCGGGCTGAAGCTTTCAGGCGGCGAGAAGCAGCGGGTGGGCATCGCGCGCACCTTGCTGAAGAACCCGCCGATCCTGTTGCTCGACGAGGCCACCTCGGCGCTCGACACCGAGACCGAGGCCGAGATCCAGACCGCGCTGAAGCGCGCGGGCGAGGGCCGCACGGTGATCACCATCGCCCACCGCCTCTCGACCATCGCCGATGCCGACCGCATCGTGGTGCTGGAGAAGGGCGAGGTGGTCGAGGAGGGTACCCACGAGGCGCTGCTGGCGCGCGGCGGGCGCTATGCGCAGCTCTGGGCGCGACAGCAGGCGGATCGCGACGCCGCCTGAGGGCCGGCTCCCTGCCGTGGAAAGCAGGTGGTCCCCCGTGTGAGGCGTTTGCAGGTGCACGCCGGAAATTGGTCAAATAATATGACCGCACTTGTTTCCGATCGGAAACTCTCTTACTGGTCGGGAAACTCGCACACCACCCGAATCCTGCCAGGAGGCTTGCCATGAGCGACCGCATCACCCGCAACGGTCTTCAGATCGACCGTATTCTGTTCGACTTCATCGAAGAGAAGGCGCTGCCGGGCAGCGGTGTGGCGGCGGAGACTTTCTGGGAAAAGCTCTCGGAGCTGGCGCATACGTTCGGCCCGCGCAACGCGGCGCTGCTCGAGACCCGCGAGCGCATCCAGGCGCAGCTCGACGAGTGGCACCTTGCGCGCAAGGGCCAGCCGCATGACGCCGAGGCTTATCGCGCCTTTCTCGAGGAGATCGGCTATCTCGTGCCTGAGGGTCCGGCCTTCGAGATCGAGACGCAGAACACCGACCCGGAGTTTGCCTCGGTGCCCGGGCCGCAGCTGGTGGTGCCGATCACCAATGCGCGCTACGCGCTGAACGCCGCCAACGCGCGCTGGGGCTCGCTCTACGACGCCTATTATGGCACCGACGCGATGGGCTCGCTGCCCGGCAAGGGCGGGTTCGACATGGACCGCGCCGGCGAGGTGGTGAGTGCTGCCAAGGCCTTTCTCGACGCGACCTTCCCGGTCAATGGCGGCAGCCATGCGGGGGCGGACGCATACACCGTCGAGGGCGGCACGCTGCGGGTCTCGGGCAAGCCGCTGCTGAGCCCGGCGCAGTTCGCCGGCTACCGCGGTTCGGCCGAGGCCCCCGAGGCGATCCTGCTGCGCAACAACGGCCTGCATGTCGAGCTGGTCATCGACCGCGATCATTTCATCGGCAAGACCGATGCAGCGGGGCTCGCGGACGTGCTGATGGAGGCGGCGGTCTCGGCCATCATGGATTGCGAGGACTCCGTTGCCTGCGTCGATGCCGCGGAGAAGGCACAGGCCTATGGCAACTGGCTGGGCCTGATGAAGGGCGATCTTGCGGACACGTTCGAAAAGGGCGGCGCGCAGGTCACCCGCACCCTGCATGGCGACCGCGTTTACACCGCGCCGGACGGCTCGGAGCTGGTGCTCAAGGGGCGCTCGATGATGTTGGTGCGCAATGTCGGCCATCTGATGACCAACCCGGCGATCCTGCTCGAGGACGGCTCGGAGATCTTCGAGGGGCTGATGGATGCGATGGTGACCACGCTGATCGCCAAGCACGACCTGTCGAAGAGTGAAGGGCCGCGCAACTCGGTCAAGGGCTCGGTCTACGTGGTGAAGCCGAAGATGCACGGGCCCGAGGAGGTCGCCTTCGCGGACGAGATCTTCAGCTTCGTGGAAGCGGCGCTGGAGCTGCCGCAATACACCGTGAAGCTCGGCATCATGGACGAGGAGCGCCGGACGAGCGCGAACCTCAAGGAGTGCATCCGCGCCGCCAAGCACCGGGTCGCCTTCATCAACACGGGTTTCCTCGATCGCACCGGCGACGAGATGCACAGCTCGATGGAAGCCGGCCCGATGATCCGCAAGGGCGACATGAAGGGCACCGCGTGGATCGCCTCCTACGAGGATCGCAATGTCGATATCGGCCTCGCCTGCGGCCTGCGGGGCAAGGCGCAGATCGGCAAGGGCATGTGGGCCATGCCGGACCTGATGGCGGATATGCTCAAGGCCAAGATCGGCCACCCGAAGGCCGGGGCGAACTGCGCCTGGGTGCCGTCGCCCACCGCCGCGACCCTGCACGCGCTGCATTACCACGAGGTCGACGTGCTCGAGCGGCAGGCGGAGATCGCCGCGGGCGGACCACGCGGCACGCTCGAGGACCTGCTGACCATCCCGGTGGCCGAGGGCGCCAACTGGTCCGAGGACGAGATCCGCGAGGAGATCGAGAACAACGCGCAGGGCATCCTGGGCTACGTGGTGCGCTGGGTCGACCAGGGCGTCGGCTGCTCGAAGGTGCCGGACATCCATGACGTGGGGCTGATGGAGGACCGCGCGACCTGCCGGATCTCGTCGCAGCACCTGGCCAACTGGCTGCATCACGGCGTGGTCTCGGAGGACGAGGTCATGGCGGTGATGAAGCGCATGGCCGAGGTCGTGGATCGTCAGAACGCCGGCGATGCGGCCTATCGTCCGATGGCGCCGGGCTATGACGGGCCGGCCTTCAAGGCCGCCTGCGACCTGGTCTTCGAGGGCCGGGTGCAGCCGTCGGGCTATACCGAGCCGGTCCTGCACCGTCGCCGTCTCGAGCTGAAGGCCGCAGGCTGAGGGCCATGAGGGATTGCGCCGCGGGCTTCGCCCGCGTCGCCCGGCCGCCGGCCCTGCGGGCCGGCGGACATGCGCGAAAGACGCCGTCGGCCTGATTGGCCGCCGGCCGGGGGAAGGGGCTCTGCCCCTCTGCCGCGCAGGGCGCGGCATTCACCCCGAGGTATTTGGAAACCAGAGAAGATCCTTACAGATCACAGGGAAGAGGAGGTGGTCGCGATGGCTGCTATTTCACTGAGCCGGGCGCGGGTGATGATCCGCAAGACCTTCGAGACGGGCAAGGAGATGGGGCTGAACCCTCTTTCCGCCGTGGTGCTGGACGCCGGCGGCCATGTCATCGCCTTCGAACGCCAGGACGGGGCCAGCCCGGGGCGGTTCCAGATCGCGCAGGGCAAGGCCTATGGCGCGGTGATGCTGGGCATGCCGGGCAGCGCACAGATGGCGCGCGCTGAGGCACAGGCCTATTTCATCGCCGCCGCCAACGGGGCCTTCGGCGGCCAGATGATCCCGGTGCCGGGCGGCGTATTGGTCAAGGATTCCAAGGGCCGCGTGATGGGGGCGCTCGGCGTCACCGGCGACAGCTCGGACAATGACGCGACTGCCGCGAAAGCGGGCGTCGAGGCCGCCGGGCTGGTCGCCGAGGTCTGAGCCACCTTTCGAAACCTCTGCTGCTGCACTATGTTGCGGTGCAGCAGCAGCGAGAAAGAGGTTTTCATGGCCCGCCCCGTCGTCGGCATCATCGGCAACCAGCACCTTCTGAACGAGACCTACCCGGCCCATGCGGGCGGGGAGATGAACACCGAGGCCGTGGCCTGCGTCTCGGGTTGTCTGCCCCTGCTGATCGCCGCCGACCCGCGTTTCGTCTCGGTCGAGGAGCTGATGCAGGTCTGCGACGGCTTCCTGCTCACCGGCGGGCGGCCCAACGTGCATCCCGAGGAATACGGCGAGGAGGCCACCGAGGCGCATGGCGCCTTCGACCGTGCCCGCGATGCCATCGTGCTGCCGCTGGTGCGGCAATGCGTCGAGCGCGGGCAGCCTTTCCTGGGCATTTGCCGCGGCTTCCAGGAGGTCAACGTGGCGATGGGCGGCACGCTCTATCCGGAGATCCGCGATCTGCCGGGGCGGATGAATCACCGCATGCCTCCCGACGGCTCGCTCGAGGAGAAGTTCGCGCTGCGCCACAAGGTGACGCTGGCCGAGGGGGGGCGGTTCCACAAGCTTTTCGGCAGCACCGAGGTGATGACCAACACGCTGCACGGGCAGGGCATCAAGCGGCCCGGCAGCCGCATCGAGATCGAGGGCTTTGCGCCCGATGGCACGCCCGAGGCAATCCACGTGAAGGGGGCCGCGGGATTTACCCTGTCGGTGCAGTGGCACCCGGAATGGGACGCGGCCAACGATCCGGTGTCGCGGCCGCTGTTCGAGGCTTTCGGCGACGCGGTGCGCGACTTCGCCGCCACGCGGCGCGAACCGCAGCGCATCTCGGCCTGATCCGCGCCGCAGGACGCCGCTTGCGCCAGAGCAAGGCGGAAAGCTGACCGCGCTGCTAGGCTTGCCCCGAACCCGGGGAGAGGAGCCTCAACATGCGCATTCTGATTGCTTACGCGACCACCGAGGGGCAGACCCGCAAGATCTGCCGTTTCGTCAGCGACCGGCTGGTGGCGGCCGGGCACAGCGTCGAGCTGCTCAACGTCACCGATGCGGAGGGGCTGGAGCCCGCGCGGTTCGACGCGGTGGTGCTGGCGGGATCGGTGCATGTTGGCGCGCTGCAGCCGGAGCTCATCGCCTTCGCGCAGGCGCACGCGGACGTGCTGTCGCGGCACCCGGTGCTCTATCTTCAGGTTTCGCTGGCGGCGGCGGGTCAGGATGCCGAGGAGTGGCAGGAGCTGCGGGAGATCGCCGACAAGACCGTGGCGGGCTTCGGCTGGAGGCCGGGGCGGATCGAGCAGGTGGCCGGCGCGTTCCGCTTCGCCGAGTACGATTTCTTCAAATCCTGGGCGATGCGCTGGATCGCCTCGCAGCATGGCCAGAAGGTCGATCCGAAGGCCGACCGGGAATACACCGACTGGGCCAGGCTTGCAGAGGCGGTGGACGGATGGGCCGCGACGGCCGCCGACCGGCGCTGAGATCCGGCGCGGCTCAGGCGGCGATCAGCTTGAGCCCGTCGCGCCAGTCGAGCAGCGAGCGCACCTCGTGGCGGCGCAGGCAGCGGCGCGCGGTGGGACCGAAGCGGTCGGGATCGGCGCGCAGCCCGGGCAGGGTGGCGAAAAGGTTGGCGCGGCTCTCTTCGGACAGCGCCTCGAGCCCGGTGCTGCCGAGGTGGAAACTCTCGGTCGGCAGGCCCTCGGCCTCGATCACGTGGTGACGATCAAGCAGCAGATGGATGTAGGTGACGGTTCCGCCGGGAAGAAACTCGGCGGCGCCGTACTCGGCCAGAAGCGCGGCGCTGACAAAGACCTCGCGCTCTCCGAAGAGCAGCTCGGCGCGGTAATCGCTCAGCAACATGCGGTGCTGGGGGGAGACCAGCAGGGGGCGGTTGCCGCCGGGCACCTGCACCGGGGCAAAGCTGCCAGTGGCGCTCACCTCGCGGGCGCCGACCCAGCGCAACGGCTGGGGCCCCGCGTCGCGGGTGATCAGCAGGTCGCCGGGGCGCAGCGCCTCGACCGGGCGCAGGCCGGTGGCGGTGCGGATCAGGGTGCCGGGCGTGAAGCAGATGATGCCGTCGATATTCGAAAAGCTGACGGTGGTGCCGTCGAACATCTGCGCCGTGCCGGTGAGCTCGCCGCCGGTGCTGTCGGTGATGTTGAGCGTGGTGCGGTCGACCAGCCCGTTGAAATCCAGCCTGTCGCCACCGCTCTGCCCGGTGGTGCGGCCCTCGACAAAGATCGTGCCGCCCGGCGTCTCGCCGAGATCGACGAGGCGGAACAGGTCGTCGCCATCGCCGCCATCGACGGTGTCGCCATGCGAGACCTCGATGGTGTCGTTGCCGGCACCGGCGTCGATGCTGTCGCCGCCGCGCCCGCCGGAGATGCTGTCATCGCCGTCACCGCCGAGGATGGTGTCGACCCCGTCGCCGCCGAACAGCGTGTCAGCGTCGCCGCCGCCGTCGATGGAATCGTCACCGCTGCCGCCGTCGAGCCAGTCGCGCCCGCCGAGGCCGGAGATCGTGTCGTTGCCGTCGCGCCCGAAGATTGCGTTGGTCCAGTAGCTGCCGTCGGCATCGATGCCATGACCGTCATAGCCGGTCAGCGAGTCGTCGAATGCGGAGCCGTAGATGCCGTCGACCCGGCCCCAGTGCACGTCGCCCTCGGCATCACCGCCGGAGAAGGTCCCGTTGCTCAGGTTGACGGTCACCGCCGCGTCGGACGACTCGTAGCTGACATAGTCCAGACCCATGCCGCCATCGAACGTGTCGGCGCCCGCGCCGCCCACGAAGGTATCCGACCCCGCACCGCCATAGAACAGGTCGTCACCGTCACCGCCGACGAGGCTGTCGTCGCCGTCGCCACCATCGAGCGTGTCGTTGCCGGCCTCGCCATACAGCGTGTCGTTGCCGGTGCCGCCGAGCAGGCTGTCATTGCTGCCGTCGCCGGGAATGGCGGAGAACTGAAGGTCGGTGACCCAGATGCCCTGGGTGCTGGTGCCGCCATTGGCGTAGATGATCTCGACCCGGGAGACCGGACCCGCGATCTCGATCAGGGCCGATCCGGCTGCGTCCGAAGGCTCGTCCTCGGTTGCGCCTGCGGTGATGGTGTTGCCCGAAAGCGTGTCGCCGGGATCGAGGGTGAAGCTGACCGCGACCGGGTTGCCATCGGCATCGTAGGCGTTGACCGTGACGACATCGATGTGTCCGGCATCGGCCCAGTCGATATCGTTGATGCGAAACGCGAGGTTCTCGACCGCGTCATCGGCGCCCGAGCTGTCGGCGGCGGTGAAATCGATGGTGGTGGTCGAGGTGGCGCCATCGCCATCGCCCATGAGGAACAGCGCGTGCGTGGTCGAGAAGGTCTCGTCGCTGGCACGGTACTGCGGGAAATCGGTGTCGACCTCGAACAGCGGCAGGTTGTCGCCATCGCTGGCGAAGGAGAAGGTGACATCGACATCGCCGGTGTTCTGGGTGAACCCGGCGGAGACGTCGGTATCGGTGGGGCTGACCGCTTCCCACGACATCGTCTCGACCGGGCGATCGAGACCGCCGTAATCGCCGTAGATCAGGTCGTTGCCGCTGCCGCCGTCGATTGTGTCGCTGCCCATGCCGCCGTGGACGGTGTCATTGCCATCCCCGGCCGCGACGGTGTTGTGATTGCCAAGCTCGGTGCTGTCGACCGACTGGCCCTGCGCATCGCCATAGGCGAGGTCGATGCTGTCGTCGCCGCTGGTGCCGTCGATCACGCCGTCGTCGTAATCAGCATAGCTGAAGGCGGCGTCACCTGCGGCGGCATTCGAATCGCTGTCGTAGGCCACGACCTCGTAGCTGCGGCCCGCGACGAGAGGCTGCTCGGAGAGGGTGTAGCTGCCCGCGGCATCGCCGGTATCGGTCGAAAAGCGCACGACCTCGAAGGTTTCGCCGGTGACGGTGTCGCGCAGGGTCCAGACATCGGCCGCATGCACGCCGCTGCCGGTGGAACTGCCCGAGGGGGTGGTGACATCGGCGGTGGCGGTCTCGCCCCCGGCAGCGCTATCGTCGAGCGTGAGCTCTTCGACACCGGCCTCGTTGTCGGTGATGACCGCGCGGCCCTGCCTTGCGGAGGGGCCGCTCCAGACGAAGCTCTGGCCATTCGTGGTCGGAATGGTCCCAGTCGGGTCGAATAGATAGAAATCGACCGTGTACGTCGCCATGTTCGCTGCCCCACTCGTACTGCTCGCGGTCCGATTCTGCGCGGACCTGTTTTTACCCCGCTTTGGTTAACGAGGCGCGATGTTCTTATTTGGCTTCAAATATGACGGAAATGTGGCGGGAGAAAATTTGTTTCAAATATATCATTCAGTTGCGACACACTCTTTACGTGTGCTGCCTGCCTGAGTCGGGGGCGCAAGGGAGAGCGGCGGCCACTGCCGAACGCGGGGGTGACACACCGGGTGGGACCTGTCTCAGCTCGCGAAGGTCACGCTGCGGTTCAGCGGCAGGCTGCGATGCCGGGTGCCGGTCAGGTCGAAGAGCGCATTGGCCAGAGCCGGGGCCGCTGGTGGCGTTCCGGGCTCTCCGATGCCGCTGATCCAGCGCTGGGTCTCGAGGATGCGGGTTTCGACCTGGGGCATCTGCGACATGCGCAGGGCATCGTAGTCGTAGAAGTTCTCTTGCTCGGCCATGCCGCTCGAGAAGGTGATCTCGCCCATCATCGCCGCCGAGAGGCCATAGACCAGCCCGCCCACGAGCTGCTGGTCGATGATGCCGGGATCGAGCGCCACGCCGACATCCGCCGCCATCCACGCCCGGGGGATGCGGATGCCATCCCCGCTTTCGGCCACCTCGATGACGCAGGCCACCGGGGTACCGAAGCTGAAGCACATGGCGACGCCGCGCCCGGTGCCATCGGGCTTGTCGGGCCAGCCCGACATCTCGCGAACCGCCTCGAGCACCCGGGCTGCCGGGCGCCACGCGTCGTGGGCGAGGGTGAGGCGGAACTCCAGCGGATCGGCCCCGGCGGCATGAGCCATCTCGTCGATAAAGCTCTCGTGGAAGAAGCCGTTGTAACTGTTGCCGACCGAGCGCCAGAACCCCACCGGCACCTTCAGATCAGACGCGACGTGGCCGCGGGCGCGGGCGTTGGGGATGGCGTAGGGCTGGTTCCAGAGTCCCTCCACATGCACCTTGTCGGGCCCCGGCGGCGCGAACCCCATCCAGCGCTCGAGCGCCTGCCGCGCGGTCGAGGGGCCGGCAACGGCGGCATCGAAGAGCACGGCCCCGCCATCCTGCACCGCACCGCGCATCCGGGCGATGGCGGCAGGACGGTAGAAATCGCGGCGCATGTCCTCTTCGCGCGACCATGTGGTCATCACCGGCGTGCCGGGCAGGGCCAAGGCGACCCGGGTGGCGAGGACCGAGAAGTCGAGCTCGCCGCGCCGCCCGAAGCCGCCACCCATTTGGGTGGTGTGCACGGTGACGCGGCTTTCTGGCAGGCCCGCGGCATCGGCGCAGGCGCTGCGGGTGAAGGTGGGCAGCTGGTTGCCGGTCCAGATCTCGAGCCCGCCTGCGGTGATATGGGCGGTGGCGTTGAGCGGCTCCATGGTGGCGTGGGCGAGGAAGGGCACGCGGTATTCGGCGGTGATCTCGGTGGCCCCTTCGGGCAGGCTGTCGGCGTTGCCGCGATCAAGGAGCGTGCTGTCCGGGGCGCGGTCGAAGGCGGCCTCGATCTCGCTCATGATGGCGTCAGTGGTCTCGGGGTAGGGCGCGGGCGCCCAGTCGATCTCGATGGCGTCGACCGCTTGTTGGGCGAGCCAGGTGTTGCTCGCGATCACCGCGACGCCGTCGCTGAGATCGACCACCTTCTCGACACCGGGCATGGCCTCGGCTGTCTCGGCATCGAAGCTCTGCATGCCCGCGCGGCGCGGCGACATGCGGATCGCGGCGAAGCGCAGCCCCTCCGGGCGCACGTCGATGCTGTATTCCGCGGTGCCGGTCGATTTCGCGACCATGTCGAGGCGGGGCAAGGGCGTGCCGAGCAGCGTCCACTCGGAAGGATCGCGCAGCAGCACCTCGCGCGGGGCGTGGTAGCGGGCCTCGGAGGCCAACTCGGGATAGGGAAGGCGCTGGCCATCCGGTCCGATCACCGCGCCGTCTTGAGTGGTCAGCAGGCCGGGATCGGTGCCAAGACGCGCGGCGGCGGCGGCCTTGAGCATCTCGCGGGCCGCGGCGCCGGCGGCGCGCATGCGCTCATAGCCATCCTTCATCGCCGTCGAGCCGCCGGTGACCTGCATCCGGAGCGGCTTGGCCAGCGTGCCCATGGCTTCGCCCACCGCGTGCTGGAACGCGCTCTTGCCATAGGCCGGGCCGGGGGCGTTCTCGGCCATCAGGGCGCTGTTGTAATAGGCCTGCGCCGGCGGCCCGTGCAGCACGCGGACCTGGTCCCAGGCGAGGTCCATCTCCTCGGCGATCAGTGCGGCCCAGGTGGTCTGGGTGCCCTGGCCCATCTCGGCCCGGGGCGCGATCAGGGTGACGCCTTCACGGTCGATCAGCACGAAGGGGTTGAGCGTGGTCTGGTCGGGCTCGGGGCGCAGCGGATTGGTGCCGGGGCTGCGCAGGTACCAGACCCCGAGCGCGACGCCGCCGGCGATTGCCACGGAGCCGAAGAGAAAGCTGCGGCGGGCGATGGTGCCGAGACGCGACATGGCTCAGCTTTCCATGCCGGCGGCGGCGCGGATCGCGGCGCGGATGCGGGGATAGGTGCCGCAGCGGCAGAGATTGCCGGCCATGGCGGCGTCGATGGCGGCATCGTCGGGCTGCGGGGTCTCCGCGAGAAGGGCGGCGGCCTGCATGATCTGGCCGGACTGGCAGTAGCCGCATTGCGCCACCTGATGGTCGATCCAGGCCTGCTGGAGCCTGGTCAGGTTGTCGGGTGTGCCGAGGCCTTCGATGGTGGTGACATCGCCCCAGACATCGCCGAGCGCCACCTGGCAGGAGCGCACCGCCTCGCCGTCGATCTGGACCGTGCAGGCGCCGCAGGCGGCGACGCCGCAGCCATACTTGGTGCCGGTGAGGTTCAGCGCGTCGCGCAGCACCCAGAGCAGGGGGACCTCCTCCGGAAGATCGACCTCGTGCGCGGTTCCGTTGACGGTGAGCGTGGCGGGCATCGCGGCCTCCTCTTGCCGGGTGCGGTCCATGCAGTGTCGGAGAACCTTGCGGTGGCGTCAATCGCAGGCTGGGCTGACGCTGCGACCGCAAGCGGGCGGTGCGCCTGCGGCGCGCAGGTCTTGTCGCCTTGCGGCCCCTTGGGCCGCCGTCTCCGGGCGCTTGGGCTGGGTGACGCCTTTGCCCGGGGTCGTGGTGTGTGGTGGGTGCTCGGCCGTGAGTATTTCTCGACGTGAAGAAGATGGGGTGTGGGCGCTTCGGGGGCGCTGCCGCGCGGCCGATGGAGGGGCTGTTGCGGCGGTGGCGGCGGTGTGGGGCATCGAGGCAGGCGGGGCAGGTGAGGCCGCGCCGGCCTCCAAGCGCCTCAGGTGACGCGTTTGCGGCGCTGGTACTTCGGCTGATCCCAGAGCGCGCCGCGCAGGATGCGGGCCAGCACCTCGACCGCCTCGTGGATCTCGGCCTCGCCGATATAGAGCGGCGTGATGCCGAAGCGCAGGATGTCGGGGGCGCGGAAATCGCCCACCACCCCGAGATCGATCAGCGCCTGCATGATGGCGTAGCCATGCTCCGACCGGAAGGAGACCTGGCTGCCGCGGGCGGTGCCGTCGCGCGGGGTGGCGAGGCGCAGGCCCGGGCAGTTGGTCTCGACCTCGTCGATCATCAGCGCGGTGAGATCGAGCGAACGCCGGCGCAGCTTGGCCATGTCGACCTTGTCCCAGATGTCCAGCGCCGCGTCGAGCGCCGCCATCTGCAGCACCGGCGGGGTGCCGACGCGCATGCGCTCGATGCCCTCGCCGGGGCGGTAGCCCTGCTCGAAGGCGAAGGGCGAGGCGTGGCCGAGCCAGCCGGCGAGCGCCGGGTCGGCCTCTTCCGCGTGCTCGGGGGCTACGTAGATGAAGGCCGGCGCGCCTGGGCCGGCATTGATGTACTTGTAGGTGCAGCCGACGGCGAAATCCGCCTTGCCGGCAGTGACATCGACAGGCACCGCGCCGGCGGAATGTGCGAGGTCCCAGATCGCCAGCGCGCCCATCTCGTGCGCCTTGGCAGTGAGCGCCCCGACGTCGTGGCGGCGTCCGGTGCGGTAGTCGACCTCGGTTACCAGCAGCGCCGCGACCTCGTCGGTGATCGCGTCCTCGAGCTCGTGCGGGGCGACGAGGCGCAGTTCATGGCGATCGCCAAGCAGGCGGATGAGCCCTTCGGCCATGTAGAGATCGGAGGGGAAGTTGCCGCGGTCGGACAGGATCACCCGGCGTTCGGGGCGCAGTTGCAGCGCCGCGGCGAGGGCCTGGAAGACCTTGATCGAGAGCGTGTCGCCGACCACCGTGTGGCCCGGCGCGGCGCCGATCAGGCGGCCGAGACGGTCTCCGAGGCGCTTTGGCATCTCCATCCAGCCGCAGGTGTTCCAGCCGCCGATCAGGTGTTCGCCCCATTCCTCGGAGAGCATGCGCTCGAGCCGGGCGGGGGTGGATTTGGGCAGCGGGCCCAGCGAGTTGCCGTCGAGATAGATCAGCCCCAGCGGGATGTGGAACTGCTCGCGGGTCCAGGCGAAATCGGTCAAAATTCTCCTCCGGAAATCTGGATGGCCTGACCGTCGATGCTGTCGGAGCCGGGACCGCAGAGCCAGAGCGCGGCGCTGGCGATGTCCTCTGGCGGGATCAGACGGCCATGGGGGTTGGCGGACTGCACGAGGGCGGTGGCCGCGTCGCGGCCGAGCCCCTCGCGCTGCATGACGCGGGCGATATTCTGCCGGGCGATGTCGGTCTCGACATAGGCCGGGCAGAGCGCGTTGAAGGTGACGGGCTGGGCGAGATGATCGGCGGAAAGGGCGCGCATCAGCCCAACCAGCCCGTGCTTGGCGGCGACGTAAGGAGCTGCGCGTTTCATGCCCTTGACCCCGGCGATGGAGGAAATCGCAATGACCCGGCCCCAGCCGGCCTCGAGCATGGCGGGCAGCACCTCGCGGGTGGTCAGGAAGGCGCCGTCGAGATTGGCGGCGAGGCTCCGGCGCCAGTCCTCGAGCGAGATGTCCGGGAACTGGGCGGGTCGGGCGAGGCCGGCATTGGCGATCAGGATCTGAACCGGGCCGCGGGCGGCGGTGGCCGCCGCGATGCCTGTGCGCACCGAGGCCTCGTCGGTGACGTCCATCGCTTGCGGGTGCAGCGGCGCGCCGGCGGCCTCGAGCAGCTCGGCCCGGCGGCCGCAGATGGTGACGCTGGCGCCGGCCCCGGCGAGGGCGCGCGCGATCGACAGCCCGATCCCGGTGCCGCCGCCGGTCACCAGCGCGTGTCGTCCCTCCAGCATTCCGCCCCCGTCTCATGTGGTCGCGCGACCCTGACGCGGTTTCGCGTCGCAGGCAAGATGCGGGATTGCCGCTTGTCTAACCTATGCGCATCTGTGAATGTGTTGGCCGATCCAAGGAGGAGGAGATGTCATGCGGTTCTCGATGACGATTGCAGGCGTGCTGCTGGCCGGGGCGGCCGCGGCGCATGAGGATATCGCGGATCTTTATCCGCAGTCCGAGCTTTACAGCAAACCGGTGGAATTCATTCCGCATGTGTGGAGCGCCATCGGCGCGACGGCGCCGCCGACCTATGAGAACTCGGGGCACAACAACAATCTCAGCTTCATTGAGACCGGCGACGGCGTGGTGGTGATCAATGGCGGCGCCTCGGTGCGGCTGGCGAAGGCGCTGCACGACGAGATCAAGGCGGTCACCGACCAGCCGGTGAAGCTGGTGATCAACGAGAACGGGCAGGGGCACGCGGTGCTCGGCAATGCCTACTGGGCCGGGCTCGGGGTCGACGTCCTGGCGCACGAGGATGCCATCGAGGTGGTCGAGAAAGACGGCGATTTCATTCTGCAGGGCATGCAGAGATACAACCAAGACAAGGCCGAAGGCACCACGATCTCGGTGCCGAACTTGTCCTTTTCCGACAATTACACGGTCGAGATGGGGGATGTGACCATCGAGGTGCTGCATCTCGGTCCGGCACACGATCCGGGCGATGTGCAGGTCTGGATCCCGCAATGGGGCATTGTCATCGCCGGCGACATCGCCTTTCACGAGCGCATGCCGCCGATCTTCGCCGAGACCTGCACGAGCTGCTGGATCGAGACCTTCGACGGCCCGTTCACCGATCTGGGCGCGACCTACGTGATCCCCGGCCACGGGCACCCGACGAACATGGCGCAGGTGTCGCGCTACACCTCGGATTACCTCAAGGACCTGCGCGCCAAGATCCGCACCCATATCGACGAGGGTGGCGATCTTGCCGGTGCGTTCTATGTCGATCAGTCGAACTGGGCGCGGCTCGACACGTTCGAGGAACTGGCCACCAAGAATGCCGGGCGGGTGTTCGAGGAAATGGAATGGGAATGACGCGCCGCGGGCACGCAGAAGACTGAAGGCGCCGGCGCAAGGCGGCATAGGCAAAACGAGGGAGCGGCGCCGGGCCTCTTGACCCGGCGCCGCTCTTGTCGCCTCTTGGCGTTGGATGTGCAGAAAGAGGGCTGGACGCTCGCGTGATACGGAAGTGGATCGATATTCCGCCGGTCTGGTTGCTGGCTTTCCTGTGCCTTGCCTATTGGCAGGCACGCAACCACCCCGTGGGCTTGAGCTTTGGCCCGGTCTGGGCGGATCTGCTCGGCGGGTTGTTCGTGGGTGGCGGGCTGCTGCTGGCGGCCCTGGCGCTGATCGAGCTGCGCCGAAACCGCACCAGTTTCATGCCGCATGACGAGGCGGCGCAGCTTGTCACGGGCGGTGTCTTCAAGCTGTCGCGCAACCCGATTTACGTCGGGGACGTGATGATCCTGCTGGGGATCATCCTCTATCTCGACGCGGTGCTGTCGCTGGCGCTGGTTCCGATCTTTGTCTGGGTTGTGGAAAAGCGCTTCATCGAGAAAGAAGAGGTGCGATTGCAGCGAAAGTTTGTTGCGCGTTACGTCAGATACTCGCAACAAACGAGACGGTGGCTTTAAAATCACGGTGGAATGTGATTAACCGGCGCGACCACATTGTGAGCCGCGGGCCTGCAGGATAGACCCGGGGCATACGGCTTGTGCCGCAACGTAACGAAAGACCTTAGGAACCAAGGGGGATCCAAGACGTGAAGATCGGAACGCCAAAGGAGTTGGCGGCAGGAGAAAACCGGGTTGCGATGACGCCGGAGTCGGCGCTGCAGCTTCAGAAGCTCGGCTATGACTGCGTCATCGAAACCGGGGCGGGCGTGAAGGCAGGGTTTGCCGACGCCGCCTATGAGGAAGCCGGCGTCGCCGTCGTCGACGGGCCGGATGCGCTCTGGTCGCAGGCCGACATCATCGCCAAGGTGCAACCGCCGAGTGATGAGGAAGTTGGCCGCCTGAGCGCCGACAAGACCCTGATTTCGTTCTTCTGGCCGGCCCAGAACGAAGAGCTGATGAAAGAGGCGGCCGACAAGGGCGCCAGCGTCATCGCCATGGACATGGTGCCGCGCATCAGCCGCGCCCAGAAGATGGACGCGCTGAGCTCGATGGCCAACATCGCGGGCTACCGCGCGGTGATCGAGGCGGGCAACAATTTCGGCCGCTTCTTCACCGGGCAGGTGACCGCCGCCGGCAAGGTGCCGCCCGCCAAGGTGCTGATCGTCGGCGCCGGTGTGGCCGGCCTCGCCGCCATCGGCACCGCCACCTCGCTGGGCGCCATCACCTACGCCTTCGACGTGCGTCCGGAAGTGGCCGAGCAGGTCGAGTCGATGGGCGCGGAGTTCGTCTATCTCGACTTCGAGGAAGAGCAGGCGGACGGCTCGAGCTCCGGCGGCTATGCCTCCGTGTCTTCGCCGGAATTCCGCGAAGCGCAGCTGGCCAAGTTCCGCGAGCTGGCACCCGAGATGGACATCGTCATCACCACGGCGCTGATCCCCAACCGCGAGGCGCCCGAGCTCTGGACGCCGGACATGGTCGCGGCGATGAAGCGTGGCTCGGTGATCATCGACCTCGCGGCGGAGAAGGGCGGCAACTGCAAGCTCACCGTCAAGGACGAGAAGATCGTCACCGACAATGGCGTGACCATCGTCGGCTACACCGACTTCCCCTCGCGCATGGCAACGCAGTCCTCGAGCCTCTACGCCACCAACATCCGCCACATGATGACCGACCTGACGCCCGAGAAGGACGGCACGGTCAATCACAACATGGAGGATGACGTCATTCGCGGCGCGACCATTGCGCACAAGCATGACGTGACCTGGCCGCCGCCGCCGCCGAAGACCAAGGCGATCGCAGCGCAGAAGCCGAAGGAAAAGGCGCCGGAACTGACGCCGGAAGAGAAGCGCGCGGCGGAAGTCGCGGCGTTCAAGGCGCAGACCAAGCAGCAGGTCACCCTGCTGGGCATCGGCGGCGTGCTGCTGCTGGCGGTGGGCCTCGTGGCGCCCGCGAGCTTCATGCAGCACTTCATCGTGTTCGTGCTGTCGGTGTTTGTCGGCTTCCAGGTGATCTGGAACGTCAGCCACTCGCTGCACACCCCGCTGATGGCCGTCACCAACGCCATTTCCTCGATCATCATCCTTGGCGCGCTGATGCAGATCGGCTCGGGCTCGTGGCTGGTGATCCTCCTCGCCGCCGTCTCGGTCTTCATGGCCGGCATCAACATCTTCGGCGGTTTCATGGTCACACGGCGCATGCTCGCCATGTTCCAGAAGTCGTAAGGGGAGGCCACAGACATGGAATTCGGATTCACTACGGCGGCCTATGTGGTCGCGGCAGTCCTCTTCATCCTCTCGCTCGGCGGCCTTTCGGGGCAGGAGAGCGCGAAACGCGCCGTCTGGTACGGTATCGTCGGCATGGCGCTGGCGGTGTTCGCGACGCTGATCGGGCCCGGCTCGGGCCTGTGGCTGCTGTCGATCATCCTGATCGCGGCGGGGGGCATCATCGGCATCTACGTGGCCAAGAAGGTCGAGATGACCGAGATGCCGCAGCTTGTCGCGGCGATGCACTCGCTCGTCGGTCTGGCGGCGGTGTTCGTGGGCTACAACGCGCATTTCACCATGAAGGCCGTGACCGGCCCGGATGCCGCCGAGGCACATGGCGCCTTCGCGGAACTGGTGGCCCACAAGGCCCCGGTCGAGCTCAGCATCCTTTCGGTCGAGCTCTTCCTCGGCGTGTTCATCGGTGCCATCACCTTCACCGGCTCGGTCATTGCTTATGGCAAGCTGGCCGGCAAGGTGAGCTCGGCGGCCAAGAAACTGCCCGGCGGCCACATCCTGAACGCGGCGGCGGCGGCGATCTCGCTGCTCTGCCTGTTCTGGTACATGGCCACCGGCGGCTTCTTCCCGCTGTTCCTGATGACGCTCTGCGCGCTGTTCATCGGCTATCACCTGATCATGGGCATCGGCGGCGCCGACATGCCGGTGGTGGTGTCGATGCTCAACAGCTATTCGGGCTGGGCCGCGGCGGCGATCGGCTTCTCGCTGGGCAATGACCTTCTCATCGTGGTCGGTGCGCTGGTGGGCTCCTCGGGCGCCATCCTGTCCTACATCATGTGCAAGGCGATGAACCGCTCGTTCATCTCGGTGATCCTTGGCGGCTTCGGCGGCACCGCCGGTCCGGCAGCGGAGATCGAGGGCGAACAGGTGGCGATCGACGCCGATGGCGTGTCGACGGCGCTCGACGAGGCCGACAGCATCATCATCGTGCCGGGCTACGGCATGGCGGTGGCACAGGCCCAGCAGAACGTGGCCGAACTGACCCGCAAGCTGCGCGCCAAGGGCAAGGAGGTTCGCTTCGCGATCCACCCCGTTGCCGGCCGTCTGCCCGGGCACATGAACGTGCTGCTGGCCGAGGCCAAGGTGCCCTACGACATCGTGCTCGAGATGGACGAGATCAACGAGGACTTCCCGGAGACCGACGTGGTCATCGTGATCGGCTCGAACGACATCGTGAACCCGGCGGCACAGGAAGACCCGAACTCGCCGATCGCCGGCATGCCGGTTCTGGAAGTGTGGAAGGCGAAGCAGGTCTTCGTGTCGAAGCGCGGCCAGGGCACCGGTTACTCGGGCATCGAGAACCCGCTGTTCTACAAGGACAACACCCGCATGTTCTATGGCGACGCCAAGGCATCGGTGGGCGATCTGCTGACGCGGCTCGACTGATCCGGTCACTTGATCGATGGGCCCGTGAGGGCGCATCCTGCGGGCGCGGCACCTGATGGTGCCGCGCCCTTTTCCTTGCCGGCGGCGCGGCGCTATCATCAAGCGTTAACAGGTGCTTGTAAGGCGGCGTTCGGTGCGGAAACTTGACCCGCCGCGCGCTCGGGCGTACCTTTTCAGACATGCTGGACAAGCCGCGCACACGGCCCCCGGGGACAGGCCCCCGTGGGGCTTTCTTGCGTTGTGCGTTTGGCTGCCTCGGGCGGAGACCTACAGGCAAGAAAGGTATCGAGCATGATCCTGGTCCACCTCGAAGAGGAGATGTCGCGACTCGAAGACGAGCGCGACCGCATCGCCGACGTTCTGCGGGACCTCGGCGCGGACATAAGACGCCTCAAGGCGCAGATCGAAGACGGGAAGGCGGTGTCGAAGACCGATGCGGGCAAGCTGATGAGCGATGTCCGCTACTGGATGAGGGCGTCGCACGAAACGGAGGCGCAGATCGCCAATGTCAGACGAAAACAGAAAGGCCTTGCGGGAGACTGGGCTCTCGATCTCGAACGGGCGCGCGATGAGATCGGGTGCCGCATGGCTCGCCTCCGCCGCTGCTGCGGTGCGGGAGAGCTTCCTGAGTGAGCTGACCGAGGGGGAGTGCCTGGCACTCCCCTTTCTTTTCGAGTTCTGGGCCATGCCGCACCAGTTGCCGCCCGAGGGCTGTTGGCGTTCATGGGTCATCATGGGCGGGCGCGGGGCGGGCAAGACCCGCGCCGGGGCGGAATGGGTGCGCTCCTGCGTCGAGGGCGCGCTGCCGCTGTCGCCCGGGCGCTGCCGTCGAGTGGCGCTGGTGGGCGAGACGCTCGACCAGGTGCGCGAGGTGATGGTGTTCGGCGAGAGCGGCATCCTCGCCTGTTCGCCGCCCGACCGACGGCCCGACTGGCACGCCGGGCGGCGGTGTCTGGTCTGGCCCAACGGCGCCGAGGCGATGGTGTTTTCGGCGCATGACCCGGAGGGGCTGCGCGGGCCGCAATTCGATGCCGCCTGGGTCGACGAATTGGCGAAGTGGAAGAAGGCGCGCGAAACCTGGGACATGCTGCAATTCGCGCTGCGGCTGGGCGAGCGACCGCAGGTCTGCGTCACCACCACGCCGCGCAATGTGGGCGTGCTGAAGGAGCTGCTGGAGCTCGACAGCACGGTGGTGACCCATGCCAAGACCGAGGCCAACCGGGCCAACCTCGCGGCGTCGTTCCTGCGGGAAGTGCGGGCGAGGTACGGCAACACGCGGCTGGCGCGGCAGGAGCTCGACGGCGTGCTTGTGACCGATGTGGACGGCACGCTCTGGACGCAGGCGGTGCTGGAGGGGGCGCGGGGGGCGGAGATGCCCGAGCGTTTCGACCGCATCGTCGTCGCGGTGGATCCGCCCGCGGGCGAGGGGCAGGGAGCGGATGCCTGCGGGATCGTCGTGGCAGGGGCGGTCTGCGAGGGGCCGCCGCAGGCCTGGCGGGCCTGGGTGCTGGAGGATGCCAGCGTGCAGGGTGCCTCGCCCACCGGCTGGGCCGAGGCGGTGGCGGCGGCCTATGGGCGCTGGCAGGCCGACCGGGTGGTGGCCGAGGTCAACCAGGGCGGCGCGATGGTCGAGACGGTGCTGCGGCAGGTGGCGCCGCAGGTGCCCTTGCGCAAGGTGCACGCCACGCGCGGCAAGACGGCGCGGGCAGAGCCGGTGGCGGCGCTCTAGGAGCAGGGCCGGGTGGCGCATTGCGGCGCGCTCGACACGCTCGAGGAGCAGATGGGGCTGATGACGGTCTCGGGCTTCGCCGGGCAGGGCTCGCCCGACCGGGTGGATGCGCTGGTCTGGGCACTGACCGAGCTCATCGTGACGCCGATGCAGGGCTGGCGGCGGCCGGCGTTGCGGGTGATCTGAGTGTGGCTCAGAGCGGCTTTTGCATGGCGTAGTTGATCAGCGCCACGCCGCGTCGGATGACACTCTGCTGGCGCAGGACGTAGAAGCCATGGCGCTCGAAGAAGGGCCGGGCGGCCTTGCTGACATCGGCGGTCAGCTCGCGCGCGCCGCTGGCGCGGGCGATCTGCGTGAGCGCGGCGAGAAGCTCGGCCCCGATGCCCTGACCGGCGGCGGAGGGGCGCACGAAGGCGAGATCGATATGACCGGGGGCGACAAGGGTCATCAGGCCAAGCGGTGTGCCGTCACGCTCTGCCATCAGCCCGACCGAGCTGCCGACGCGGTCGCGCCAGCGCTCCGGGTCGGGCTTGGGCCCGGCCCAGGCCTCGCGCTCGGTTTCGGTGTAGTGGGCGGTGGTGCCGTTGAGCACGGCGTCGCGGAAGATCTCGGCCACGGTGGTGGCATCATCGGCCAGGAGCGGGCGCAGAGTGGTCTGTGTCGTCTCGGTGGTCATTCAGAACTTCCGTACAATTCCATTCGTCCTCACGCAGCATTCTGTCGCGTTGCGGGAGACTATCGAGGCGCATCGGGAAGCGCTAGTGCGCTGGGCGCATAGCGGCTTTGCCGCGCGATGGGCCGTTGCGAGCTGCCCGTGCGCAGCTGCCAGAGGTGCTTAATCTCTCATTCATAGTGTCCTTCCTCAACGCGATGCGGACCCGACGGTTCGCACCGGATCGGGTGAAGGAGCGGCGAGCGATGGTGTTCGATTTTCTGCGCAGGGATCGCGAGGCGGCGGTGGAGACCGAAGCCAAGGCTTCGGCCACGGGGCCGCTGATGGCCTATGCGGGGTCCGGGCGGGCGGCGTGGAGTCCGCGCGACGGCGGTTCGCTGACGCGCTCGGGGTTCAGCGGCAACCCGGTGGGGTTCCGGGCTGTGAAGCTGATCGCCGAAGCCGCCGCGGCGCTGCCGTTGGTGCTGCAGGATGCCGAGCAGCGCTTTTCCCAGCATCCGCTTTTGTCGCTGGTGACGGCGCCGAACCCGGCGCAGGGCAAGGCGGAGCTATTCGAGGCGCTCTACGGTCATCTGCTGCTGTCGGGGGATGCCTATGTCGAGGCGGTGCCGGGCGCGGCGCGGCTGCCGGCGGAGTTGCACGTGCTGCGCTCGGACCGGATGCGGCTGGTGCCGGGGCCGGATGGCTGGCCGGTGGCCTATGACTACATGGTCGACGCCCGCCGGCACCGCTTCGAGGTGACCGACAGTGCCGCGCCGATCTGTCACATCAAGGCGTTCCACCCGCAGGATGACCATTACGGGCTGTCGCCGGTTCAGGCGGCGGCGCAGGCGGTGGACGTGCACAACAGTGCCAGCCGCTGGTCGAAATCGCTGCTCGACAACGCGGCACGGCCCTCAGGCGCCATCGTCTGGACTGCCGGTGACGGACAGGGCGGCATGGCGGCGGATCAGTTCCAGCGTCTGCGCGACGAGATGGAGTTGCTGCACCAGGGCGCGCGCAATGCAGGGCGGCCGATGCTGCTCGAGGGCGGGCTCGACTGGAAACCGATGGGGTTTTCGCCCTCCGACATGGAATTCCAGAAAACCAAGGAGGCGGCGGCGCGAGAGATCGCGGTGGCCTTCGGGGTGCCGCCCATGCTGCTGGGCATCCCCGGCGAGGCGACCTTTGCAAATTATCAGGAGGCGCACCGCGCCTTCTACCGGCTCACCGTGCTGCCTCTGGCGACACGGGTGACGGCGGCGGTGGGGCGGTGGCTGGCATCGCATCTGGGAGAAGAGGTCGCGCTGATGCCCGATCTTGACCAGGTGCCCGCGCTGGCTGCCGAGCGCGATGCGCAGTGGGCGCGGGTCGCGGGGGCCGAGTTCCTCACCGCGGCAGAGAAGCGCCGGATGCTGGGCCTGCCGGATCTGCCGGAGGGAGATGCCGTTGAGTGATCGCAGGCTGGATTACGAGCCCTTTGCCTGTGCGCCGGCGCTGAAGCTGGAAGCACATGAGCAGATGAGCCGGCTGCAGGTCGATGCGCTCAACGCGCGGCTCGACCGGCTGGAGCTGCTGCTCGAACGGCTCGAGCGGCGGATGTGGCTGGCGGTCTCCGGCGTGGCCGGCGTGATCGTCGCGCAGGCGTTTCAAAGCGTCATCGTTGCGACGCCATAGGCGGGACGACGGGAACGCAATCGGGAAAGGAACGGGAATGGATCTGGAGCACAAGTTCTGTCGCTTCGACACCGGTGTGACGCTGAGCGAGGGCGCGCGGATCGAGGGCTATGCCTCGCTTTTCGGGGCCTGTGATCAGGGCGGCGACGTGGTGGCGGCGGGGGCCTACACCGCCTCGCTGAAGCGGCTGGCGGCCGAGGGGCGCGCGGTGAAGATGCTGTGGCAGCACGATCCGGCGCAGCCCATCGGTACATGGGATGAGGTGCGCGAGGATGCGCGTGGCCTGCATGTGACGGGGCGGCTGCTCGACACGGTCGAACGCGGCCGCGAGGCGGCGGCGCTGATCGCCGGGGGGGCCATCGACGGGTTGTCGATCGGGTACCGCACGCTGCGCGCCACGAAAGACGGCACGGGGCGCAGGCTCCTGACCGAGCTGGAGCTCTGGGAAGTGTCGCTGGTGACCTTCCCGATGCTGCCCAGCGCACGGGTCGCGGCCAAGGGCACACGCCCCGACGAGGCGGCGATGGACGAGCTGGCGCAGGCGCTCGAGCGCGCGCGCCGGGACCTGGCGCGCGGCTGAGCGCGCCGATCAGGAACGGGATCGAGACCATGACCAACACCGACAACGTCTCCCGGGCCGGGGACGGCCATCCGGCCACCCGCGTCGGCGCCGCCATCGCGGGGCTTGTGGACGATATCAGGGCCTTGCGGGGCGACCTTGAGCTGAAGATGCAACAACAGGAAGAGCGACTGACCATGCTTGACGCGAAACACGCAACGCCGCGCGGACGCCCGGCCCTTGCCACCACCGCCGAGATCGGCGCGCCGCACCGCGAAGCTTTCGATGCATATCTCCGCACCGGCGACGATGACGGGCTGCGCGGCCTCGTGCTCGAGGGCAAGGCGCTGTCAACCGGGGTCGCCGGCGATGGCGGCTATCTGGTCGATCCGGCGACCTCGGAGACGGTGAAGTCGGTGCTCGACAGCACCGCCTCGATCCGCGCCATCGCCAGCGTGGTGACGGTGGAGGCGACCTCCTACGACGTGCTGATCGACCAGGGCGAGACCGGCGCGGGCTGGGCGGACGAGACCGCCGCCTCGTCGGAGACCGGCACGCCGACCATCGACCGCATCGCGATCAAGCTGCACGAGCTCTCGGCGATGCCGAAGGCGAGCCAGCGGCTGCTCGACGACAGCGCCTTCGACATCGAGATGTGGCTCGCGGGGCGCATCGCCGACAAGTTCGCCCGCGCCGAGGCCGCGGCTTTCGTGAATGGCGACGGCGATGACAAGCCGCGCGGCTTCCTCGATCACGACGCGGTCGACAACGCGGTCTGGACCTGGGGCAATCTCGGCTATGTGCCGAGCGGGGTCGATGGCGGCATCGGCGATGGCGACGCCATCATCGACCTGGTCTACGCGCTGGGGGCCGAGTACCGCGCGCGCGCGAGCTTCGTGATGAACTCCAAGACCGCAGGCGCGCTGCGCAAGCTCAAGGATGGTGACGGGCGGCATCTGTGGTCGGACGGGCTGGCGGCGGCAGAGCCGGCGCGGCTGTTGGGTTACCCGGTGCTGATCGCCGAGGACATGCCCGATATCGGCAGCGGCACCGATGCCATCGCCTTCGGGGATTTCTCGGCCGGCTACACCATCGCCGAGCGCCCCGATCTGCGGGTGCTGCGCGATCCGTTCAGCGCCAAGCCACACGTCCTGTTCTACGCCACCAAGCGCGTGGGCGGCGACGTGAGCGACTTTGCGGCGATCAAGCTGCTGCGCTGCGACACGGCCTGATCCGGTCACGGGACACGGGGGCGACCTTGGGTCGCCCGCGTGGGGCGCGTGCCGGAAAGCGTGTGTTGTCAGCTGCTCCCTCCGTCCGAGCAATGCACGCGGTGCGCGCCCGCTCGGGTGGGCGGTCGGGAGAGGTTTGCGGAGAAGAACGATGATGTTGATCGAAGAATCCCAGCTGCCCGAGGCGGCGCTGCCGGTCGCCGCGCTGAGGCGGCACCTGCGGCTCGGCACCGGTTTCGCCGAGGACGACCTGCAGGACGCCGTGCTGGGCTCGTTCCTGCGCGCGGCGCTGGCGGCGATCGAGGCGCGCACCAGCAAGGCGCTGATCGCGCGCGGCTTTGTCTGGACGCTGCATCGCTGGCGCGACGCTCAGGCCGAGCGCTTTCCGATCGCGCCGGTGACGGCGGTGACAGGCATCGAGGTGATCGACCATTTCGGTGCAGCCGAGACCGTTGAGACAAGCGCTTACCGGCTCGAACAGGACGGTCAGGCGCCGCGGCTCTGCGCGCAGGGCGCCGCCTTGCCGACACTGCCCGAGGGCGGGGCGGCGGAGATCCGTTTTACCGCCGGCTTCGGCGCAGCGTTCGATGATCTGCCGGCGGATCTGGCTCAGGCAGTGCTGCTGCTGGCGGCACACTACTACGAGTATCGTGAGGCGACCGGGCTTGGGCAGGGCTGCATGCCGTTCGGGGTGACTTCCTTGATCGCGCGCTACCGCCCGCTTCGCATGGGGTTTGGCGCATGAGCATTCCGCTATTGAACCGCAGGCTGGTGCTCGAGGCGCCGGTGGTCAGCCCTGACGGCGCAGGGGGGCAGATGGAGAGCTGGACCGCCATGGGCACGCTCTGGGCCGAGATCCGCCCCAAGACTGGGCGCGAGGCGACCGGCGAGGCGGGCGCGATGTCGGTGCGGGCCTTCCGTATCACCGTGCGCGGCGCGCCGCTGGGGGCCTCGAACCGGCCGCTGCCCGGGCAGCGCTTTCGCCAGCAGACGCGGCTTTTCCGCATCGTGGCGGTGACAGAGGCCGAGCCCGGTGGGCTCTACCTCACCTGCGAGGCGCGCGAGGAGGTGGCGGCATGAGTTACGCGATGTCGGCGGCGCTGCAGGGCGCGATCTATCAGCGGCTGGCCGGGGATCCGGCGCTTGCGGCGCTCGTGGGGGCGCATATCTACGACGCGCCGCCCGCCGGGACGCTTCCGGGACTCTACCTGACGCTCGGCGCCGAGACGGTGCGCGACGCCTCTGACGCGGATGGGAACGGCGCCTGGCATGATCTGACGGTGGCGGTGATCAGCGACGCGGCGGGATTCCAGTCGGCCAAGGAGGCGGCGGCGGCGGCGAGCGACGCGCTTGACGATGCGCCGCTGGCGCTGACGCGGGGGCGGCTTGTGAGCCTGCGCTTCCGGCGCGCCCGCGCGCGGCGCGAGAGCGGCGGGCTGAGGCGCATCGACATGATCTTCCGCGCCCGTGTCGAGGACGCGTGAGGCGCCGGCACGACCAGTCAGTGACACGTGGCGGAGGCTTCCGCCGATCAGCAAGGAGCGAGACAGATGGGTGCCCAGAACGGCAAGGACCTTTTGGTCAAGGTGGACCTGACCGGCGACGGCCAGTTCGAAACCATGGCGGGGCTGCGCGCCACGCGGGTGAGCTTCAACGCCGAGAGCGTCGACGTGACGACTCTGGAGAGCCAGGGTGGTTGGCGCGAACTCTTGGCGGGGGCCGGGGTGAAATCGGCCAATATCTCGGGCTCGGGCGTGTTCAAGGACCAGGCGACCGACGAACGCGCCCGGCAGATCTTTTTCGATGGCGACACGCCGGCCTTCCAAGTGGTGATCCCGGATTTCGGCACCGTCGAGGGAGCCTTTCAGGTCACCGCCATCGAATATGCCGGCAGCCACAATGGCGAGGCCACCTACGAGGTCTCGCTGGCCTCGGCGGGGGCGCTGAGCTTCGTGCCGGTGCCGGTGGCCTGATGGTGAACCCGTGGCGCGGCGAGGTGGCGGTGACGCTTGATGGCGAGCGCCGGGTGATGCGGCTGACGCTGGGGGCGCTGGCCGAGCTCGAAGAGAGCCTCGGCGACGATACGCTGGTCGCGCTGGCGCAGCGTTTCGAGCAGGGGCGCTGCAGCACCCGTGACGTGCTGGCGCTGATTGTCGCCGGGCTGCGCGGCGGCGGCTGGGAAGGCTCTGCGGCGGATCTCCTGCGCGCCGAGATCGCAGGCGGCCCGATGGTCGCGGCGCGGGCGGCGGCGGAGCTTCTGGCGCGGGCCTTCATGCTGCCGGAGGAGGGCTGATGGAGCGCTTCGACTGGCCCGCGCTGATGCGCGCCGGGCTGCGCGGGCTGGGGCTGCGGCCCTGCGAGTTCTGGGCGCTGACCCCGGCGGAACTGCGGCTGATGCTGGGCGGTGACAGCGCCGCGAGGCCCATGGGACGGGCGCGGCTCGAGGAGCTGCTCGCGGCCTTCCCGGACGAGGTGAAAGGGGATCGGCAATGACCGAGTTTGGCGAGATGGGCGATCTCGACGGCGATATCGCGGCACTGGAGGCGAGCCTCGGCTCGGCCAGCGCCATGGCGGCGGGGTTCGATGCCGAGCTCAAGCGCATCCACCAGACGTTTTCCGCGACCGGGGGCAGCGTCACGCGGCTCGAACGGTCGCTGAGCTCTGGGCTGGGGCGGGCCATCGACGGGGTGATCCTCGACGGGATGAAGCTGTCGGATGCGCTGGGCGTTGTGGCGCGCTCGATGGTGGATGCGGCCTACCGCGCCGCGGTGCGACCGGTGTCGGATCATCTGGGCGGGCTGATCGCCGGCAGCATGGCCGGGGTGTTCGGTGGGCTCTCGCCCTTCGCGCAAGGCGGCGCCTTCGCGCAGGGCAAGGTGATGCCGTTTGCCTCGGGAGGAGTGGTGAACGGGCCGGTGGCGTTCCCGATGCGGGGCGGCACCGGGCTCATGGGGGAGGCCGGCCCCGAGGCGATCATGCCGCTCTCGCGCGGGCCGGACGGGCGGCTCGGCGTGCGCGCCAGCGCCGCGCACCAGCCGCCGATGGTGGTGATGAACATCACCACGCCAGACGTGCAGGGTTTCCGCCGCAGCCAGTCGCAGATCGCGGCGCAGATGAGCCGTGCGCTGGGCCAGGGCCTGCGCAACCGCTGAGGATCTGAGGAGAAGAGCATGAGTTTCCACGAGGTGAGATTTCCCGCCGACCTGAGCTTTGGCGCGCTGGGCGGGCCCGAGCGGCGCACGGACGTGGTCGAACTGAGCAGCGGCTTCGAGGAGCGCAATAGCCCCTGGGCGCATTCGCGCCGGCGCTACGATGCAGGGCTGGGGCTGCGCGGGCTCGACGATATCGAGCAGCTGCTGGCGTTCTTCGAGGCGCGGCACGGCCAGCTCTACGGGTTTCGCTGGAAGGATTGGGCCGATTATCGCTCCTGCAAGCCCTCGGGCACGGTGAGCCCCGGCGACCAGGTGATCGCGCGGGGCGACGGGGCGACGCGGAGCTTCCAGCTGGTCAAGGTCTATCGCTCCGGCGGGGCCAGCTATGCCCGCCCGATCACCAAGCCGGTGGCGGGCACGGTAATCGCCGCCGTGCAGGACGTGGAGATGCGCGAGGGCGTGCATTTCGCGCTCGACCTGACCACGGGCACGATCACCTTCACCGACCCGCCGCTTTCGGGTGTCGAGATCACCGCGGGCTACGAGTTCGACGTGCCGGTGCGCTTCGACACCGAGCGCATCAACGTGAGCGTCGCGAGCTTCCAGGCCGGGCAGGCGCCCGACGTTCCGGTGGTCGAGGTGCGGGTCTGATGGGGGCGGCGGAGCTACATGCGCATCTGGCCGGCGGGCTTGGCACCGTGGCGCGTTGCTGGGCGGTCACGCGGGCCGATGGTGTCGCGCTCGGGTTCACCGATCACGACCGCGATCTGGCGTTCGACGGGCAGAGCTATCGCGCCGATACAGGCCTCAGCGCCAAGACGCTGCAGCAGGCCACGGGGCTCTCGGTGGACAATTCCGAGGCGATGGGTGCGCTGCGCGATGATGCGCTGTCGGAGGCGGATATCGAAGCCGGGCGCTTCGATGGGGCCGAGGTGGTGTGCTGGCTGGTCAACTGGCAGGATGTGAGTCAGCGGCGGATGCTGTTCCGCGGCTCGATCGGCGAGATCCGGCGCGCGGGCGGGGCCTTTCACGCCGAGCTGCGCGGCCTGACCGAGGCGCTGAACCGGCCGCTGGGGCGCGTCTATCAGGCGCCGTGCACGGCGGTGCTGGGGGATGCGCGCTGCCGTGTCGATCTCGATGAGCCGGGGTATTTTCACGAGGGCGCGGCGGTGCAGGTGCAGGACAACCGCGAACTGCTCTTCGGCGCGCTGACCGGCTTCGAGGCGGGCTGGTTCCAACGCGGCCGGCTGGTGGTGCTAAGCGGTGCGGCGCAGGGGCTGACGGGGGCGATCAAGCGCGACCGTTTCAGCGAAGAGGGGCGGCGGATCGAGCTTTGGCACCCGCTTGGGGCGACGCTTGCGGCGGGCGACCTGCTGCGGCTCGAGGCGGGCTGCGACAAGCGTTTCGAGACCTGCCGGCTGAAATTCAACAACGTCCTGAACTTCCAGGGCTTTCCAGACATTCCCGAGGAGGACTGGATGTTGGTGCATCCGACCCGGGCCAAGGCCAAGGGCGGGGGAAGCCGGCGATGAGCACGCGGATCGTGAGCGCAGCGCGGGGCTGGATCGGCACGCCCTATCGACATCAGGCCTCGCTGCGCGGGGCGGGGTGCGATTGCCTCGGCCTTGTGCGCGGGGTCTGGCGCGAGGTGATCGGCCCGGAGCCCGAGACAGTGCCCGCCTATACCCGCGACTGGTCCGAGCCGCAGGGCGAGGAGGCGCTGCTGGCCGCCGCACTGCGGCACATGGCGCGCAAGCCGCTCGAGGAGGAGGCGCCGGGCGACGTGCTGCTGTTTCGCATGCGCGATGGCTCGGTGGCCAAGCATCTCGGGCTGCAGGCCGGTCTTGGCGCGGCGGCGAGCTTTGTTCATGCCTATAGCGGCCACGGCGTGGTCGAAAGCCGGCTCAGCCGGCCCTGGCGCCGCCGGCTGGCGGCGCGTTTTGCGTTCCCGGAAGGAGCAAGCTGATGGCGACAATCGTCTTTTCCGCCGTGGGCGCCGCCGTGGGCGGAGCCATCGGTGGCTCGGTACTTGGCTTGTCGATGACTGCGGTGGGCCGGTTCATCGGTGCCAGCCTCGGGCGGGCGCTCGACCAGCGGCTGATGGGACAGGGCTCGGAGACCGTCGAGACCGGGCGCATCGACCGTTTTTTCCTCAGCGGGGCCGGCGAGGGCGCGGCGATCCCGCAGGCCTATGGCCGGATGCGTCTTGGCGGGCAGGTGATCTGGGCCACAGAGTTTCGCGAGCGGGTCGACAAGGACAAGGTCGGTGGCGGCGGCAAGGGCGGAGGCGGTCCAAGCCAGACGGTGAAGAGCTACAGCTATTCGCTGAGCCTTGCTCTGGCGCTCTGCGAGGGCGAGATCACCAGCGTCAACCGGGTCTGGGCCGATGGGGCCGAGATCCCGGTGGGCGATCTGAACATGCGGGTCTATACCGGCAGCAGGGACCAGTTGCCCGACCCCAAGATCGAGGCGGTCGAGGGGGTCGGACAGGTGCCGGCCTATCGCGGCACCGCCTATGTGGTGATCGAGGACATGACGCTCGAGAATTACGGCAACCGGGTGCCTCAGTTGAGCTTCGAGGTCACCCGCCCGGTGCAGGACGATCCCGAAGACGTGCCGCACATCATTCGCGGCGTGGCGATGATCCCGGGCACCGGGGAATACGCGCTGGCGACCGAGCCTGTCTACATGAGCTACAGCGAGAACGGCTCGGGGCTTCCCAACGTCAACAGCCCCTCCGAAGCCCCTGATTTCAATGTCTCGCTCGACCAGCTGACCGAGGAAGTGCCGGGCTGCGGCGCGGTCTCGCTGGTGGTGAGCTGGTTCGGCGGCGACCTACGCTGCGGAACCTGCGAAATCCGTCCGAAGGTCGAGCAGAAAAAATACGAGTCGAAGAACATGCCGTGGCAGGTCTGTGGCGCCACGCGGGGCACGGCGCAGGCGGTGCCCGAGCTTGACGGTCGCCCGGTCTATGGCGGCACGCCCTGCGACGCCTCGGTGATCCAGGCGATCCGGCGCATGGTGGCGCAGGGGCTCGACGTGCTGGTCTACCCCTTCATCCTGATGGACCAGATGGACGGCAACGGCCTGCCGGATCCGTGGAGCGATGCCGAGGACCAGCCGGAGCTGCCGTGGCGGGGGCGCATCACGCTCGACGTGGCGCCGGGGCGACCCGGCTCGCCCGATGGCACCTCCGCCGCCGACGCGCAGGTGGCGGCGTTCTTCGGCACGGCGCAGGCCTCGGATTTCATGGTTGCCGACGGCGAGGTGACCTATAGCGGCCCCGAGGAGTGGAGCTATCGCCGCTTCATCCTGCACCACGCGGCGCTCTGTGCCGCCGCCGGGGGCGTGGAGGCATTTTGCATCGGCTCGGAGATGCGCAGCCTGACATGGATCCGGGGCGCGAGCGGCTTTCCGGCGGTGGCGGCGCTCAGGGCGCTGGCGGCGGAGTGCCGGGCGCTGCTGGGGCCTGACGTCAAGCTCAGCTATGCCGCTGACTGGTCGGAATATTTCGGCTACCAGCCGCAGGACGGCTCGGGCGACGTGTATTTTCACCTCGATCCGCTATGGGCCGATGACGAGATCGACTTCATCGGCATCGACAATTACATGCCGCTCTCGGACTGGCGCGAGGGCAGCGACCACGCCGACGCTGCGTGGGGGGCGCTCTACGACCCCGGCTACCTGATGGCCAACGTGGCGGGCGGCGAGGGCTACGACTGGTACTATCCCTCAGAACAGGCCCGCGACGCGCAGCGCCGCGAGCCGATCACCGATGGCGCGCACCACGAGCCTTGGGTGTTTCGCTACAAGGACATCCGTGGCTGGTGGGACCACGCCCATTACGAGCGCATCGGCGGCGTGCGGCAGCCCGACCCGACCGGCTGGGTGCCGGGATCGAAACCGATCCGCTTTACCGAGCTGGGCTGCCCGGCGGTGGACAAGGGCACCAACCAGCCCAACAAATTCCTCGACCCCAAGAGCTCCGAGAGCGACTTGCCTTACTATTCCAACGGCTTGCGAGACGAGCTGATCCAGCGCCAGTACCTGCGGGCAATGCATGGATACTGGACCGACCCGGCCAATAACCCGGTCTCGGAGGAGTACGGCGCGCCGATGCTCGACATGGACCACGCCTATGTCTGGGCCTGGGATGCACGGCCCTACCCTTGGTTCCCGGGGCTCGCCGAACTCTGGGCGGACGGCGACAACTATCGGCGCGGGCATTGGATCACCGGCCGCGTCTCCTCGCGCACGCTGGCCTCGGTGGTGGCGGAAATCTGCGAGCGTGCGGGTCTGCAGGACTACGACGTGAGCGCGCTGCACGGCTGGGTGCGTGGCTACGTGGTGGGCGAGGTGGGCGATGCCCGCCGCGCGCTGCAACCGCTGATGCTGGCACATGGCTTTGACGCGGTGGAGCGCGACGGCAGCCTGCACTTCATCCTGCGCAAGGACCGACCCGTGCAGGCACTGACTCGCGATGCGCTCGCCGTGTCGTCGGAGCTTGATGGCGATCTGGTGCAGATCCGCGCCGCTGAGGCGGAGATGGCGGGGCGGGTGCGGCTGCGCTTCCTCGAGGCCGATGGCGATCATCTGGCGGTGGCCGAGGAGACGGTGCTGCCCGATGACCGCACCCATGCCGTCGCCGAGACCGAGTTGCCGATGGAACTGACTCGGCGCGAGGCGCGGCTGACGCTGGAGCGCTGGCTGGCGGAGTCGCGCGTTGCGCGCGACACGCTGCGCTTCTCGCTGCCGCCGTCGCGTCTCGGGGTCAGCGCGGGAGACATCATCTCTCTGCCCGGAGAGGCGGGCGAGGTCGTGGCGCGGGTTGATCGCGTCGAGATCGGCGCGCAGCAGATGGTCGAGGCGGTGCGCTTTGAGCCCGATGTCTACCTGCCGTCGGATTTCCCCGACGATGCCGCGATCCTGCGCGGCTTCGTCCCCGCAGTGCAGGTGCTGCCGCTGTTCCTCGACCTGCCGCTGATCACCGGGGACGAGGTGCCGCACGCGCCGCATCTCGCGCTCACCGCCGAGCCTTGGCCCGGCTCCGTGGCGGTCTACGATTCCGCCTCTGATGCCGATTACGCGCTGAACGAGATCATCGCAGCGCGCTCGGCAGTCGGCGTGACCGAGACCGCCCTGGCGCGCGCGCCCTCGGGTCGGATCGACCACGGTCCGGCGCTGCAGGTGCGGATGCTCTCGGGGGAGCTCGCCGCGATCGACGACGCGGCGCTGCTGGGCGGCGGCAACCTTGTGGCGATCGGCGATGGCAGTCCGGGCGGTTGGGAGCTGATGCAGTTCCGCGATGCGCAGATGGCGGGAGAGGCCACCTGGCTGCTGAGCCACCGCCTGCGCGGGCAGCTCGGCACCGACGCTCTGATGCCAGAGGTCTGGCCGGCGGGCTCGTGGGTGGTGCGGCTTGACGGGGTGCCGCAGCAGATCGCGCTTGCGGCGGCCCTGAGGCGGCAGCAGCGGCATTTCCGCATCGGACCCGCGCGGCGCGGCTATGACGATCCGAGCTATGTGCATGCGGTCCGTGCCTTCGACGGAAACGGGCTGCGGCCCTTCAGCCCGGTGCATCTGCGGGCCGAGGATCAAGGCGGCTCGCTGGCGCTGAGCTGGATCCGCCGCACCCGCATCGACGGCGACGACTGGGAGCTTGCCGAGGTGCCGCTTGGAGAGGAGCAGGAGCTCTACGAGGTTCGTGTGATGCAGGGCGAGACGGTGCTGCGCAGCGCGCAGGTTGCGACGCCACAATGGAGCTATGACCCCGCTCAGGATGGCCTCAGCGGCAGTTTCGAGATCGCGGTGGCACAGGTCTCGGCGCGCTACGGGCCGGGGCCCTTCGCGAGGCTGTCGCTCACAGCATGAGGCCGGTCCTGCATGGCGACGTGATCTGTGCCGCCTGTGCGCTGCTGGCGGTGCCGCGGGGGAGGCGCTGGCGTCAGGCGCGAGAGATGGTGGCCCAGGCCGACGCCGCCGACCGATACCGCCGCCATTTCGGGCGGGCCCATCCCGACTGGGGCAACGGCACGCTGATGGCGGCGGCGCTGTCGCGTCCGGTCGCGCCGGAGCGGCGCCTCGATGATCCCGACTATGCCGATTGCCTGATCCTCGCGCTGGAGGCGGTCCGGTTGCGCCATCGTGAGCGGTAAGCCATCACCACCGACGATTCCAACCATCACGGTTTTGCGTTTCAGCCCACCCGGCCTATCTGCTATAAGAACCGGATCAAACGGAGGTTACGATGGCCGAAACCCGCGCAAGGATCGCCGAGCTGGACCCGGTCTGGGACCGCATCACCCGCGAAGCCGAACAGGCCGTCGCGGACGAGCCGCTTCTGGGCGGGATGGTGCATGTCTCGGTGCTGCACCACGCCACCATCGAGGGCGCGCTGGCCTTCCGCATCGCCATGAAGCTCTCGAACGGCGAGATGTCGGACCAGATCCTGCGCGAGATCTGCGACGAGGCCTATGCCTCGGATCCGTGGCTGGCGCGTGCGGCGCGGGCCGATATCCGCGCCACCTTCGATCGCGACCCGGCCTGCCACCGCTTCCTGCAACCGCTGCTCTATTTCAAGGGCTTCCAGGCGGTGCAGACCCAGCGCGTGGCGCATTGGCTCTGGGGGCAGGGGCGCTGGGATCTGGCGTTCTTTTTCCAGATGCGTGCGTCCGAGCTCTACGGCGTCGACATTCACCCCGCCGCCGAGATCGGGCAGGGTATCATGATCGACCACGCCCACTCCATCGTCATCGGCGAGACCGCCAAGGTCGGCAATGACGTCTCGATCCTGCACTCGGTAACGCTGGGCGGCACCGGCAAGGAAGACGAGGACCGTCACCCCAAGATCGGCGATGGCGTGCTGATCGGTGCCGGCGCCAAGGTGCTGGGAAATATTCGCATCGGCAACGGCTCGCGCATCGCGGCGGGTTCGGTGGTGCTTGAGGAAGTGCCGCCGTGCAAGACCGTGGCGGGCGTCCCGGCCAAGATCGTCGGCGATGCCGGCTGCGATCAGCCGTCGCGCAACATGGATCAGAAACTCACCGGCTGCAACTGCACCGGCTGAGCAGAGGCCTTCCAGTCAGAGACAAGAAGGGCCGGGCTCCACGGATGGAGCCCGGCCCTTTTTCGTCGTCCTCTAAAGCGCCTTACTCCGCCGGGATTATCGCGCCGCGGCGCGGGCGGGCGTCGAGCCAAGCGAGGCCCAGGACCGCGATCCCGGCAGCCCCGAGACCCGCGCCCACGATGCCGGTGGCGCTGAAACCGTGACCGGCGGCGAGTGCCATGCCCGCGAGCCAGGGACCCAGCGCATTGGCGGCGTTGAAGGCGGCGTGGTTGAGCGCGGCGGCGAGGGTCTGGCCTTCGCCGGCCACGTCCATCAGGCGCATCTGCAGCGGGATCACCAGACCGGCGGTCAGGCCGAGCGCCATCACGACGAGGATCATCGCGATCCACTGGCCCATCACCGCGGCATAGATCAGCGAGCAGACGACCATGCCGATGAGCAGCAGCAGGGTGCCGCCAAAATGCGACCACGCGGCGAGGCGGCCGGCATAGTAGTTGCCGGCGGTGGCCCCGATGCCGAAGCACGACAGCGCCAGCGGGATCGCCCAGGCGGGTGCATCGGTGGCCGAGATCAGCGCGGCGGAGAAGTAGGAATAGACCGCGAAGACCGCACCGAAGCCCACGGCACCGACGGCCAGCGTCAGCCACACGGCGCGGTTGGCCAGCGCAGAGAGCTCGCGCAGCGGGCTCGCTGCCGGGCCGTCCTGCGGCTCGGGCGCGACGCGGGCGATCATCAGCGCCGAACCGGCGGCGATCACCGCCACCAGCACGAAGCACCAGCGCCAGCCGAAATACTGACCGATGGCACCGGCAGCGGGCACGCCGATGACGTTGGCGATGGTCAGCCCCATCAGCACCTGCGCCACGCCAGCCGCCTTGCGACCCTGCGGCATCATCTCGGCGGCGAAGAGCATGCCGATGCCGAGGAAGGCCCCGTGCGGCAGGCCCGAGAGCACGCGCGCGATGACCAGCGTGTCGAGCCCGGTGGCAAGGGCGGTGAGGACGTTGGTCAGCATGAAGAACGCCATCAGCAGCACCAGCAAGAGCTTGCGCGGCAACATGCTGCCCAGCACCGCCAGCACCGGCGCGCCGACCACCACGCCGATGGCATAGCCGCTGACCGCAAAGCCGGCCTCGGGTTCGGTGACGCCGAGATCGAGCGCGTAATAGGGCAGGAGGCCCATGCCGGCGAACTCGGTCACGCCAATGGCAAAGGCGCCAAGGGCGAGTGACAGGATCGTCAGGCGGGCCTGGCGGTCGGTATAGACCATGGAACAGCTCCGAAGTGTCGGGGTGACGTCGTGGGGATCTTGACGGCAGGCATAGGGAAACCTGCCGCAGTGCAGCATGTCTTACGCTAACGGCCCGGTGGGGGAGCGCACAAGCCGGATTGTCTGCAAGGGGGCCATGCACCGGAAACATACATCGGAGCAAAAGGAAACGCCCGCCGGTGGGCGGCGGGCGTCTCAATGATGCGAACCTGAAGACAGGTCAGGCGAGCATCACCATCGGGTTCTCGAGGTTCTCGACGATCGCCTTCAGCAGTTCGGCGCCAAGCGCGCCGTCGATGACCCGGTGATCGACCGAGAGCGTCACCGACATCACCGTGGCCACGGTCAGTTCGCCGTCGTCGCCGACGATGGGCTTCTTGACCCCGGCGCCGACCGCGAGGATGGCGCCGTGCGGCGGGTTGATGACGGCGTCGAAGTTGTCGATGCCGAACATGCCGAGGTTGGAGATCGCGAAGCTGCCACCGACATATTCATGCGGCGCAAGCTTCTTGCCGCGGGCGCGGGACGCGAGGTCCTTCATCTCGGTGGACAGGGCGGAGAGGGATTTCATCTCCGCGTCCTTGAGCACCGGGGTGAAGAGGCCGCCGTCGATGGCCACGGCCACGGCAACATCGGAGGGCTTGAGCTTGAGCATCCGGTCGCCGGCCCAGACTGCGTTGGCATCGGGCACGGCTTGGAGCGCCAGCGCGCAGGCCTTGATGATGAAGTCGTTGACCGAAAGCTTCACGCCGCGGCCCTCGAGCTGCTTGTTGAGCTGGCTGCGGAACTTCAGCAGCGCGTCGAGCTTGATGTCGCGGCGCAGGTAGAAGTGCGGGATGGTCTGCTTGGATTCGGTGAGGCGGGCACCCACGGTACGGCGCATGCCGTCCAGCTTGACCTCCTCGAAGTCGCGGCCCTCGTACATCTTGAGGACCTGCTCGGCGGAGGGGCCGGTGGGCATGCCGCCACCCGACGCGGCGGGGGCTGCCTTGGCGGCGGGCGCCTCGGCGGATTTCGGAGCCTCGGCGGCGCCGGGCTTGGCGCTTTCCACGTCGGCCTTCACGATTCGGCCATGCGGGCCCGAGCCCTTGATCTGCGCCAGATCGAGCCCCTTGTCGGCGGCGATGCGACGCGCCAGCGGGGTGGCGAAGATGCGCTTGCCATCCGATCCCTGCGGTGCTGCGGGGGCAGCGCTGGCCGAAGCGGCGGCGGGCGTCGCGGCGGCGGCCTTGGCCTCGTCCTTGGCCGGGGCCTTGTCCTCGGCGGCAGGGGCAGGGGAGGCGGACGCGCTGTCGATGTCGTCGGCGCTTTCGCCTTCCTCGAGCAGCACGGCGATCGGCGTGTTCACCTTCACGCCCTCGGTGCCGTCCTCGATCAGGATCTTGCCGATGGTGCCTTCATCGACGGCCTCGAACTCCATCGTGGCCTTGTCGGTTTCGATCTCGGCGAGGATGTCGCCGGAATTCACGGTATCGCCTTCCTTGACCAGCCATTTGGCCAGGGTGCCTTCCTCCATGGTCGGCGACAGGGCGGGCATCAGGATTTCGGTGGGCATGTTGTCAGCTCTCCTCGGCGAGGGTCACGAGATCGTAGGGCGGGCGCGGCTGGCGCGCCGCGGCCCGTGCGATCACCGCGGTCTCGATCTTGCCGCGATGGGCGGCGATCCATTCATAGGCTTGCTGGTGGCTCGGGCGCTCGCCCGGGCGCAGCGTTTCCATGAGGCACTCGGGCACGAAGGCCGTCCGCGCGAAGCCCGCCACATCCACCCGGACGCGGTAGGCCTCGCGCGCGACGTCGCGACCGATGACCTCGACCGGGCTCACCGGTAGGTCACCTGCTTGACCGCCTCGAGCACCTCGGCGGTGGTGACCAGCGCGTGCTTCTCGAGGTTGGCGGCGTAGGGCATCGGAACGTCCTTGCCGGCGCAGTTGATCACCGGCGCGTCGAGATAGTCGAACGCGTTCTGCATGATGTAGGCGCCGATATGGTTGCCGATGGAGCCCACCGGGAAGCCCTCTTCGATGGTCACGCAGCGGTTGGTCTTCTTCACCGACTCGATGACCGTGCCGTAATCGATCGGGCGCAGGGTGCGCAGGTCGATCACCTCGGCCTCGATGCCCTCTTCGGCCAGCTTGTCAGCCGCCTCGAGCGCGTATTGCATGCCGATGCCGAAGCTGACGAGGGTCACGTCAGAGCCTTCGCGCCAGATCTTCGCCTTGCCGAAGGGTACGGTGAAATCGTCCATCACCGGCACCTCGAAGGAGCGGCCATAGAGGATCTCGTTCTCGAGGAAGATCACCGGGTTGGGATCGCGGATCGCCGACTTGAGCAGGCCTTTTGCGTCTGCGGCCGAGTAGGGCATCGCCACCTTGAGGCCCGGGATCATCGCGTACCATGCCGCGTAGTCCTGGGAGTGCTGCGCGCCGACGCGGGCGGCGGCGCCGTTGGGGCCGCGGAACACCATGGGGGCGCCCATCTGGCCGCCGGACATGTAGAGCGTCTTGGCGGCCGAGTTGATGATCTGGTCGATCGCCTGCATGGCGAAGTTGAAGGTCATGAACTCGACGATCGGCTTGAGGCCGCCGAAGGCCGCCCCGACGCCGATGCCGGCAAAGCCGTGCTCGGTGATCGGGGTGTCGATGACGCGCTTGCCGCCGAACTCGTCGAGCAGGCCCTGCGTCACCTTGTAGGCGCCCTGGTACTCGGCGACCTCCTCACCCATGACGAAGACGTTCGCGTCCGAGCGCATCTCTTCGGCCATGGCATCCCGCAGCGCCTCGCGCACGGTCTGGGTCTTCATTTCGGTGCCTTCCGGCCAGTCCGGCGAGGCCGCGGCGGCGGGCACCGAGGAGGCGGGCTCCTGCGGGCCGGGGGCGACATCGCCCTTGGCTTCGGCCGGGGCGCTCTCGTCGCTGGCTGCGGGCGCGGCGGCGTCCGAGGCCTCGGCGTCGTCGACGCTTTCGCCTTCCTCGACCAGAACCGCGATGGGCGTGTTGACCTTCACGCCCTCGGAGCCTTCCTCGACGAGGATCTTGCCGACGATGCCCTCGTCGACCGCTTCGAATTCCATCGTCGCCTTGTCGGTCTCGATCTCGGCGAGGATGTCACCGGAGGTGACGGTGTCGCCCTCCTTGACCAGCCATTTCGCCAGCGTGCCCTCTTCCATGGTGGGGGACAGGGCGGGCATCAGGATTTGCGTTGCCATATCGTGTTCTCTCCTGCCTCAGGCCTCGATCGCGTCGCCCTGGGGCACGTCGTCGGAATAGATGTCGGTCCAGAGTTCCTCGAGCGCCGGCTCCGGGCTCTCCTTGGCGAACTCGGCGGAGGCGTTCACGATGTCCTTGATTTCCTTGTCGATCGCCTTGAGATCGTCCTCGCTGGCGTGCTTGCCCTGAAGCAGCAGGTCGCGGACGTTCTGGATCGGGTCGCGCTCTTCGCGCATCTTCTGGACTTCCTCGCGGGTCCGGTACTTGGCCGGGTCCGACATCGAGTGGCCGCGGTAGCGGTAGGTCTTGATCTCGAGGATGTAGGGGCCCTTGCCGGCGCGGCAGTGCTCGACCGCCTTCTCGCCCGCTTCCTTGACCTTGAGCACGTCCATGCCGTCGACCAGCTCGCCGGGAATGCCGAAGGGCGCGCCGCGGGTGTAGATGTCCTCGCCCGAGGTCGAGCGCTTCTGCGCCGTGCCCATGGCGTACTGGTTGTTCTCGATCACGAACACCACCGGCAGCTTCCAGATCGAGGCCATGTTGAAGGTCTCGTAGACCTGGCCCTGGTTGGCGGCGCCGTCCCCAAAATAGGTGAAGGTCACCCGGCCGTTCTCGAGGTAGTTGTCGGCGAAGGCGAGGCCGGCGCCAAGCGGCACCTGCGCGCCGACGATGCCGTGACCGCCGTAGAAGTGCTTCTCGCGGCTGAACATGTGCATCGAGCCGCCCTTGCCCTTCGAGTAGCCGCCCTCGCGGCCGGTGAGCTCGGCCATGACCCCGTTCGGGTCCATGCCGCAGGCCAGCATGTGGCCGTGGTCGCGATAGGAGGTGACGCGCTTGTCGCCTTCCTCCGCCGCGGCCTCGAGGCCGACGACCACGGCTTCCTGGCCGATATAAAGGTGACAAAAGCCGCCGATGAGCCCCATACCGTACAACTGACCCGCCTTCTCTTCGAAGCGGCGGATGAGCAGCATGTCACGGTAGTATTGCTTGAGCTCCTCGGGCGAGACGTTCGGCTTGGCAGCAGATTTCCGGGCGGCCATGCGATTCCTCCCCAACTAGTTTAGTGTTAAACTTTCGTGCAGCCTACCCAGAGGAAGCGCGAGTGTCAAAGCCCGCTTCCCCCGGTGCAGAGAAAAAATCCCGTGGGGCGTGCGGGGGCCTTCACCTGGGGCGCGGCTGGCGCAGGGCAAGAGCGGGCTTGCAGGGCGGGGCCGCTTCGGTCAGTGTCTCTATATAGAGAAATATTCCCGGAATCGGTCATGGCCTCCCCGCTCACCACCCGCCTGTCACAGCGCCTCTCGGCCCTACGCGCCGAGCGCGACCTGACGCTCGAGGCGCTGGCGGCGCAAAGCGGGCTCAGCCGCGCGGCGCTGTCACGCATGGAAAAAGCCGAGGTCAGCCCCACCGCGGAACAGCTGGGCAAGCTCTGCGCCGCCTACGGGCTCACCATGTCGCGCCTTCTGGCGATGGTCGAGGAGAGCTTCCCGGCCTGCGTGCCCGAGGCCGAGCAGCCGGTCTGGCAGGATCGCGGCTTCACCCGGCGCGTTGTCTCGCCGGGCAGCGCGGCGCTGGCGGGCGAAGTGCTCGATTGCACGCTCGCCCCCGATAGCGACATCTCCTATCACCGCCCGCCGGTGGCCGATCTCGAGCATCACCTGGTGCTGCTCACGGGCAGGCTGGCGGTGACGCTGGACGACCGGCGCCACGATCTCGCGCCCGGCGATGCGCTGCGTTACCGCCTCTCGGGTGCCTCCCGCTTCCAGACCCCGCCGCGCGAAGCCGCCCGTTACATGCTTTTTCTGGTGACACCATGACCCTGACGATCCGCAGCCTGTCGGCGCAAGAGGCGGAGCAGCACCTCCCCGATCTCGCGAAGCTGCTGCAGGCTTGCGTTGTGGACGGCGCCAGCGTTGGCTTCGTCATGCCCTTCGAGGTCCAGGAGGCGGCCCGCTTCTGGCGGCGGAACGTCCTGCCCTCGATCGCAGACGGGAGCCGCGTGCTCTGGGGGGCCTTCGAAGACGCGCGCCTCGTCGGCACCGTGCAACTGGTGCTCGACATGATGCCGAACCAGGCTCACCGCGCCGAGGTCTCCAAGATGCTGGTCGCCCCCGCGTTTCGCCGCCGCGGCATCGCCCGCGCCCTGATGCAGGCCTTGCTCGCCCGTGCCGAGGCGGAGGCGCGCAGCCTGATCACCCTCGACACCCGCAGCGGCGACCCGTCTCAGGCGCTCTACGCCAGCTGCGGCTTTGAGATCGCGGGCGAGATCCCGGGCTTTGCCCTTGCCCCCGAGGGCGGCCCGCGCCGCGACCCCACCACTTATATGTACCGACAGGGCTGATCTTCCGTCCGTGCGCTTCGGAAAGGCAGGGAGGGGGCGCTGCCCCCATCCGCGCAGGGCGCGGACTCCCCCGGGATATTTTGGGCCAGAAGAAGCCCGGGAACGCGCCCCTGTCTTCTCTTCGTCCAAAATACTCCCGCCGGAGGCAGGCCGGCCGTTCCCATGAGCGCGGCCCACCGGCAAACGCGTCCCGCCTGCCACCGGCCCGAGCCCGGCGCCCGATGGCGACGGGGGAGGCGACCTGTGCGGCGGTACGCCGCTCCGCCGAGTTTGACGCGGCGCATCGGGGCCCGCGCTCCGCTCGAAAATCCGCGCTTGTCCCCGAATCTCCTGTCGCCAGCCCGCTGTGCCGTGCCTATAAGGCCGCGACACACGAGGATTCTGGGAGATCACCATGAGCGGAGAGCTTTCGCCCATCGACAAGGCCAAGTTCGTGGCGGCCAAACGTGCCGCGGAATTCGTTCAGAGCGGCATGCGTGTCGGGCTCGGCACCGGCTCCACTGCTGCCTGGCTGGTGCGCTGCCTCGGCGAGAAGGTGCGCGAGGAGGGGCTGCGCTTCCGCGGCGTGCCGACCTCGACCCGCACCGCCGAGCTGGCGCGCGAGGTGGGTATCGAGGTGATCTCGCTCGACGAGGCCGGCTGGCTCGACCTGACCATCGACGGCGCCGACGAGTTCGACAGCGAACTCAACCTGATCAAGGGCGGCGGCGGCGCGCTGCTGCAGGAAAAGATTGTCGCCACCGCCTCGGACGAGATGATCGTCATCGCCGATGCCGCCAAGCACGTGGAAACCCTTGGCGCCTTCCCGCTGCCGGTCGAGGTCATCCCGTTCGGCTGGACCGCGAGCCAGGCGCTGCTCGAAGAGGCGCTGGTGACCATGGATGTGCTGGGCCGCAAGACCACGCTGCGGATGAACGGTGAGCGCCCCTACATCACCGACGAGGGCAACTACATTCTCGACCTGCACCTGTCGCGCATCGGCAATGCCCGGCAGCTGGCGATGCTGGTCAACCAGATCCCCGGCGTGGTCGAGAACGGCCTGTTCATCGACATCTGCGACCGTGTGATCATCGGCTACGGGGACGGCCGGGTCGAAACCCGCGACATCAATGCCGGCACCGTCTCGGAAGAGCGCGTCGAGTTTGTCGAGGACGACAACCTCTTCCGCGACATCTGATGCCCTTCGCTTCGGGGCGGCGCGCGCTGCCCCGAAGCGCAGCCCATCGACGACACCGAAGGCAGCGGGCCCGCGCTTTGCGCCGGGCCGCGCCAGTGCGCCCCCCCCCCCCGCCGATCCGCCCGGAGCCAGCCACCGGCGACGTGATCGCCTCTGGTCGCTGGTGACGTTCGGCCGTCCGCCCACTCGCATCTGTCAAGCCTCGCTGGCGTCAGGGGCGCCGGTATCGGCGTCCGTCGCCACCACGCAGGCCGCCGTCCACGTCGCAGGCGTCGCGCAACCGGGCAGGGCGAGGCACGGCCCCTTCAAATGCCCGTGCCCGTCTGGCCTTCGCGAAAGCGCTGTGAGATACCGTTGCGAACTCAATTCAAGGAGACCCCTGATGGCCGACTTCGACTATGATCTCTTCGTCATCGGTGGCGGTTCGGGCGGGGTGCGCGCCGCGCGCGTCGCCGCCGGAGAAGCAGGCGCCAAGGTGGCGCTGGCCGAGGAGGACCGCTACGGCGGCACCTGCGTGATCCGTGGCTGCGTGCCCAAGAAGCTGATGGTCTTCGCCAGCGAATACGCCGAGGTGGTCGAGGATGCCGCCAATTACGGCTGGCGCCTGCAGGAGGGCCCGTTCGACTGGCCGAGCTTCCGCGCCCGCCTCAACACCGAGCTCGACCGGCTCGAGGGCGTCTATCGCTCGCTGCTGAAGAACTCCGGCGTCGACAGCTTCGACGCCCGTGCCACGATCACGGATGCGCACACCGTGGCGCTCTCCAGTGGCGAGACCTTCACCGCCAAGCATATTCTCGTCGCCACCGGCGGCCGCCCGGTGCGCCCCGAGGTGCCCAACGCCGAGCTCGGCCTCGTCAGCGACGACATCTTCCACATGGAAGAGCTGCCCAAGCGCATCCTCATCGTCGGCGGCGGCTACATCGCCTGCGAGTTCGCCTGCATCCTGCACGGTCTCGGCGTCGAGGTGACGCAATACTACCGCGGCGCGCAGGTGTTGCGCGGCTTTGACGAGGAGGCTCGCGGCCTGATCTCCGACGCGATGAACGAGCGCGGCATCGATCTGCACCTCGGCACCGACATCGTCGCGATGCGCTGCGCCACCGAGGAGGACCTCGCCGGCCACGACGCCAACGGCATCCCGATGGGGGCGGCGGTGCAGGAGGCGGATTACGTCGAGGAGGACAACTCCAACCCAGACGGCCCGATCTGGGTGAAATCCACCAACGGCAAGACGCGGATTTTCGACAAGGTGTTCTTTGCCACCGGTCGCGCCCCCAACACCCCCGAGATGGGTCTCGAGGAGGTCGGCGTGAAGCTTGGCCGCAAGGGCGAGATCGAGGTCGACGACTACAGCCAGACCGCGGTGCCCTCGATCTACGCCATCGGCGACGTCACCGACCGGGTGAATCTCACCCCGGTGGCGATCCGCGAGGGCATGGCCTTCGTCGAGACCGTGTTCAAGGGCAACCCGACGCCGGTGGATCACGACCTGATCCCCTCGGCGATCTTCACCCAGCCGGAATTCGGCACCGTCGGGCTCTCGGAGGAGCAGGCCCGCGAACAGGAACCGATCGAGGTCTACTCGACCTCGTTCCGCCCGATGCAGACCGCCTTTGCCGGCCGGCCCGACCGGGTGCTGATGAAACTCGTGGTCTCGCAGGAGAGCCGCAAGGTGCTTGGCTGCCATATCGTCGCCCCGAACGCGGGCGAGATGATCCAGCTTGCCGGCATCGCGGTGAAGATGGGCGCGACCAAGGAAGATTTCGATCGCACCGTCGCGGTGCACCCGACCATGTCGGAAGAGATCGTGACGATGCGCAAACCGACCCGCAGCGCTTGAATTTGAAAGCAAAATGCACAGGTATGTGCGGGATACGGATGACAGGACCTAGAGGGGAAGGAAAACAGCTTCATGGCAGGTAACAGCGGCGGCCCTTGGGGCGGCGGAGGAAATCAGGGCGGTAGCCGTCCGCCAAGTGGCGGAGGCGGCAACAACAACGGTGGCCGCAAACCCGAGGACCCGCAGATTCCCGAGATCGACGAGCTGATGAAGAAGGGCCAGGAGCGTCTGCGCGTGCTCATGGGTGGCCGCGGTGGCGGCAACGGCGCCAATGGCGGCGGCTCGAGTGGCGGCAGCGGCGGTCCCGGTATCAGCAAGGGCACCATTGGCCTCGCGGCGCTCGTCGCGCTGGGTCTCTGGGGCTACATGAGCTTCTACACGGTAAAGCCCGAAGAGCAGTCGGTGGAATTGTTCCTCGGCAAGTACAGCTCGACCGGCAATCCCGGTCTGAACTTCGCGCCGTGGCCCTTCGTCACCGCCGAGGTGGTCAACGTGACCTCCGAGCGCACCGAGACCATCGGTGCCGGTCGCGACGCGGACGGGCTGATGCTCACCACCGATGCCAACATCGTGGACATCGAGTTCCAGGTGGTCTGGAACATCTCCGACCCGTCGAAGCTGCTGTTCAACATCCGCGATCCGCAGCTGACGGTGCAGGCGGTCTCCGAGGCAGTGATGCGCGAGATCATCGCCGCGTCGAACCTCGCGCCGATCCTCAACCGCGACCGTGGCATCATCGCCGACACCGCGATGGAGCAGATCCAGGCGACGCTCGACGAGTATGACAGCGGCATCAACGTGGTTCGCATCAACCTCGACACCGCCGATCCGCCGCGCGAGGTGATCGACGCCTTCCGCGAGGTCCAGGCGGCCGAGCAGGAGCGCGACCGGCTCGAGCGCCAGGCCGATGCCTATGCCAACCGCGTGGTTGCCGAGGCCCGTGGTCAGGCGGCACAGATCCGCGAGCAGTCCGAGGGCTACCGCGCCCAGGTGGTCAACCAGGCGCTCGGTGAAGCCAGCCGCTTCAGCGCCGTGCGCGAGGAATACGCCAAGGCCCCCGAGGTCACCCGCCGCCGTCTCTACCTCGAGACCATGGAGCGCGTGCTGGGCGATGTCGACAAGACCATCCTCGACGAGTCCATCGCCGGCGAGCAGGGCAGCGTGGTGCCGTACCTGCCGCTCAACGAGCTGAACCGCAGCCGCAACACGACGTCGGAGGGCAACTGATATGCGCAAGACGACATTCATTCTGCCGGTCATCGTTGTCGCGATCGTCGTGTTCCTGTCCTCGCTCTTCGTGGTCGACGAGCGCGAAAAGGCGCTGGTGCTGCAGTTCGGACAGATCAAGGCGGTCAAGGAAGAGCCGGGCCTGGCCTTCAAGATCCCCTTCATCCAGGAAGTGGTGAAATACGACGACCGCATCCTGTCGCTCGACACCGACACCATCGAGGTCACGCCGTCCGATGACCGCCGCCTCGTGGTCGATGCCTTCGCGCGCTACCGCATCGCCGACGTGGTGCAGTTCCGCCAGGCCGTGGGCGTGGGTGGTGTGCGCACCGCCGAAGACCGGCTTTCGGGCATTCTCAACGCCCAGATCCGCGAGACGCTCGGTGCCGATCAGGTGACCTCCGACGTGATCCTCTCCGAGGACCGCCGGTCGCTGACCAACCGCATCCGCGACAATGCCCGTACTTCGGCGCGTTCGCTCGGTCTCGATGTGGTTGACGTGCGGCTCAAGCAGACCAACCTGCCGTCGCAGAACCTCGAGGCGACCTTTGCCCGGATGCGCGCCGAGCGCGAGCGGGAAGCGGCGGACGAGATCGCCCGCGGTAACGAGGCGGCGCAGCGGGTCCGTGCGCTGGCCGACCGGACCGTGGTCGAGACCCAGTCGGAAGCCGAGCGCGAGGCCAACGTGATCCGCGGTGAGGCCGACGCCGAGCGCAACGCGATCTTCGCCGAGGCCTATGGCGCCGATCAGGAGTTCTTTGCCTTCTACCGGTCGCTCCAAGCCTACGAGACCGCCATTCAGGGCAGCAACTCGTCGATCGTGATGACGCCGCAGGGGGAGTTTTTCGAGTATTTCAACGGTCAGGGCCAGGCGGCTCCCGCCGCGGCGCCCACGCCGTCCGTTGATGGCGAAGAGCAGGCCGCTGCGCCGACGGACGAGGCGGCCGAAGAGGCAGCCCCCGTGGCCGAGGAGGCGCCCGCCGAGACCCCGGAGCCGGCGCCTGCCGACTCCGCTGCGTCTGACGCGGACAGCGACGAAGACGCCCCCGTGTCGCAATGACACCGGGCGACATCGCAACGGGGATCGCGATGGTCCTCATCATCGAGGGGCTGGTGTACGCACTGGCCCCTTCGCTTGTCGAGCGTATGCTCGAGGCGTTGCGCCAGATGCCGATCGAGACCCGCCGCAGGCTGGGGCTGGTTACGGTGGCAACCGGTGTGCTGATGCTCTGGATCTTCCGCGGCTGACGCGCTCAGGCGCCTGCGGCCACGATCCTGCCGGCTTTGTCTTCAAGGCGCTCTGATTCCTCGAAACGCTCCGAAAGCCGGCGTCCGTGCGCGGAGCCTCGGCGCGCGGTTCCCTGCAAGCGGCGCACGGCCTGAGTGCCCGGATCAACGCGGTGCCGGTGTCCCGGCGGATGCCATGCGCGGCGCGCGGGCTCAGCCGGCGCGGGCGCTGTCCTGTACCTCCGGCGCCTGCGCCGCCGCGGCGAGCTCTTGGTCCCAGCTGCCCAGGGTGCTTGCGCCTTCACCGGCTTCGTCTGAGCGATAGACCAAGCCCGAAATCTTGTGCTGCACGTCCTGCGACATGGCGCTGATCCGCGACATCGCCCCCGAGGTCTGCTCGACCATCGAGGCATTGCTCTGGGTGATGCGATCGAGATCGACGATGCTCTGGCTGATCTCGTCGAGGCCCATCGACTGGTCGTTGGTGGCGTCGGAGATATCGCTCACGATGCGGCTGATCTCGTCGAAACTGTCGACCACCTGCACGATGGAGCGGCGGGCGTTCTCGACCAGAACCGAGCCGTCGTTGACCTGCTCGGCGCTCGACTGGATCAGCATGCGGATCTCGTGCGCCGCTTCCGAGGAGTTCGCCGCAAGGCTGCGCACCTCGCCGGCCACCACCGCGAAACCGCGCCCCGCTTCGCCGGCGCGCGCCGCCTCGACCCCGGCGTTGAGCGCAAGCAGGTTGGTCTGGAAGGCGATGTCGTCGATCAGGCCGATGATCTGGGCGATCTTCTCGGACTCGGCCTTGATCCGGCCCATCATGTCGGCGGCATCGCCCGCGACACGCGAGCTGTCGCGCATCTCCTTCTGGGCGCGGTCGAAGAAGTCCGCGGTCTCCTTGGTCTTGCCACTGGTCTCGCGCACGCTGTCGCTGATCATCTGCATCGCCGCGGTGGTCTGTTCCAGCGAGGCGGCCTGGCTGCTGGTGCGGCGCGAGAGATCCTCGGCCGAGGTGGCCAGAGTCGAGGTGATGCCCTGCAGGGCGTTCATCGACTGGCCGATGCCGGCGATCAGCCCCTCCAGCGTGCGCGCCGCCTCGTTCAGGGCGCGGCGCATCTCGTCATATTTCGACGGGAAGTCGCTGTCATCCGGCCCCGGGACCGCGTGCGAGAGGTTGCCCTGCGCCATTTCACGGATGCCGCAGGCAAGGTGGTCGAGCGCGACCTTCTGCTCCTCTCCCCAGATCCGGAAGGTGATCGAGGTGACCTGCTCGATATCGAGCGCGAAGGCCCGGTTGAGCACGCCGCACATGCGACGGGTGCGGGCTGCGCGCGGGCCGATCAGCTGCCACGCGGACTTGGCGAGGAAGCGTTCCAGCAGGTCCGAGGTGGCGGCGGAATAGGCCGACATGTAGAGATCGAGCGGCAGTTCGATGCGCGCATGGGTGCGCCCGATCCGGTCGAGCGAGGCGAAATAGTCGGCGTCGAACCGCGCCTCGAGCAGTCGGCTCCAATGGGCCTCCTGCGCGGCGCGGGCATGGTCGACCCGATCGTCGCTGGTGAAGAAGGCGGCCGAGCCGTGATCGGCCAGCGCCCGGGCATAGAACCCCTCGAGCACCTTTCCCAGCTCGGGTCGGAGCACGCGACCGGCGGCTTTCAAAAGCTCTAGATCGCCATCGGTCAGGCCGAATTGGTCAAGTTTTTCCTGCGACATGGGGCGCCATCCGCTGTTTCGGTGCACGTCGATATAGGCGCCAAGTCTTTCCAATTTCCGAACGACGCCGGAACCGTCGCGAGTGAAGCCCTGACCATCTCGCGCCATCACCGGGTTTTCACATGCGCTTGAAGCGCTGCAACCTTTTCTTTGGTGGCGCCGGAACGCTCCTATGTTAGCCTCATCGTGAGGAGGCAGGGCAGCCGCGCGGGGCTTTGCGCGGGCCGCTGCCGCAGAAAAGGAGTTCCAGGTGAACCAGGTGAAACCGCAAGCACTTGCAGTGACACGCGATGCAGCCAGCCCGCTTCGGCTGTTCTGGCTGGCCGCGGTGTCGATGTTCCTGATCGTGTCCCAGACGCTGATGGCATCGGCCCAGAACGCGCCGGAGAGCTTTGCCAAGCTTGCCGAGCGCATCAGCCCCGCGGTGGTGAACATCACCACCTCGACCACCGTGGCCGGGCGCACCGGCCCGCAGGGCATCGTTCCCGAAGGCTCGCCCTTCGAGGATTTCTTCCGTGAGTTCCAGGACCGCAACGGCGGCCCGGGCGACCGCCCGCGCCGCTCTTCGGCTCTGGGGTCCGGATTCGTCATCTCGGAAGACGGCTATATCGTCACCAACAACCACGTCATCGAGGGCGCGGACGAGATCGAGATCGAGTTCTTCGAGGGCTTCACGCTCCCGGCGGAGCTGGTCGGCACCGATCCCAATACCGACATCGCGCTGCTCAAGGTCGAGGCCGACGAGGCGCTCAAGTTCGTGTCCTTCGGCAACAGCGACAACGCCCGCGTGGGCGATTGGGTGATGGCGATGGGCAACCCGCTGGGGCAGGGTTTCTCGGTTTCTGCCGGCATCGTCTCGGCGCGCAACCGGGCGCTCTCGGGCACCTATGACGACTACATCCAGACCGACGCCGCCATCAACCGCGGCAACTCCGGCGGCCCGCTGTTCAACATGGACGGGCAGGTGATCGGCGTGAACACCGCGATCCTGTCGCCCAATGGCGGCTCGATCGGCATCGGCTTCTCGATGGCGTCGAACGTGGTGACCAAGGTGGTCGACCAGCTCAAGGAGTTCGGCGAGACCCGCCGTGGCTGGCTCGGCGTGCGCATCCAGGACGTGACCGAGGACATGGCCGAGGCGCTTGGCCTTGCCTCGACCGAGGGCGCAATGGTCTCCGACGTGCCTGAAGGCCCGGCGATGGAAGCCGGCATGCAGGCCGGTGACGTGATCGTCAGCTTCGACGGCCGCGAGGTGCAGGACACCCGCCAGCTCGTGCGTATCGTCGGCAACACCGAGGTGGGCAAGTCGGTCCGCGTCGTGGTCAACCGCAACGGCAACACCGAGACCCTCAAGGTCACGCTGGGCCGTCGCGAGGAAGCCGAGCGCACCTATCCGGCGAGCCAGGAAATGACCCCGGAAGAGCCGGCGGAATCCGAGCTGATGGGCCTGACCCTCAGCCCGCTGACCCAAGAGCTGCGCGACGAGATGGGTCTGCAGTCCAGCGCCACCGGCCTCGCGGTCACCGGCGTGGACGAGACCTCGGAAGCCTTCGAGAAGGGCCTGCGCGCCGGCGACATCATCACCGAGGCCGGCCAGGCCGAAGTGCTGAGCATCTCCGAGCTCGAGACCAAGATCGAGGAGGCCAAGGAGGCCGGTCGCAAGTCGATCCTTCTTCTGGTCCGCCGCGGTGGCGATCCGCGCTTCGTGGCGCTGTCGCTCGACGCGAGCGAGTGAGCCAGCCGGCATATCAACAGACGAAAGGGCGGGTCTTCGGATCCGCCCTTTTTCATGTCCCGGGGCGGGTGACGGCACGGCCTGCGGTGGCCCGGGCAAGGGAGACGCGAACATGACGGCACCGCTGGGGCGCCTTGTCCTCTACACGCGCAAGCTCGACGAGATGATCGCCTTCTACAGCCGGTTCTTCGGCTACGAGGCGCGGCACGAGCCTGGCGACCGGATCGTCGAGTTGCGGCCGCCCGAGGGCGGCCTTGCGTTGCTCCTGCACCCGGCGGCCAAGGGGCAGCGGGCCGGGCAGTCGCTGGTGAAGCTGGTCTTCGACGTGAAGGATGTGGCCACGTTCCGCGCCGAGGCAGAGCGCAAGGGGCTGGTCTTCGGCCCGATCCATCAGGCCGACGGATACGTCTTCAGCAACGCGAAGGATCCCTCCGGCAATCCGGTGCAGATCTCGAGCCGAGCCCTGCGCAGGACCGCCGGCTAGGGCAGCGCCGGCTCAGAAGTCGCCGAGCTCCTCGATCTCGGCCAGCGGTGCCGCGATGAGCCCCAGCGTGCGCGCGGTCTCGACCGAGAGCTGGCTGCTCTCGAGGCCGCGCTCGGCCTGGTATTTGCGGATCGCTGCGACGGTGGCACGGTCCATCTGGCTCGTGACCGGCCCGGCGTAGTAGTCGCGCGCCGCCAGCGCGCGCTGCAGCGAGGCCACCAGCTCGGGCGTCACCAGCTCGGGGCAGGGCACTTCGAAGCGCAGCTCTCCGCGCGGACTGACCACCCGAGGCACCGGCTGACGGCGATAGATCGGCGGGCGGATCACCGTGCCATCCTCGGCGATCTCGGCCTGCACCACCTGCACCTCGCCCATGACCTCCTCGTAGATCGCCGGCACGACCTCGCGGGCCTGGCAGGTGCCGTCGGACATGCGCTCGGGCTCTGGCGGCGCCTCGCCGGGCCAGACGGTGCTGGCGGGCTCCGGGGCGTCGCAGGCGGCAAGGACGAGCGCCAGCGCGGCGATCAGGGCGGAAATGCGGGTCATCTGCTCGGGGCCTTCGTGTCGGGCGGTGTTTTGAGGCGCAGAGTAGCGGCTTCCTTCTAGGCTGGAAAGCTCCGAGGCTCTGCCTATCGGGTGGCGAGGTTTTGAGCAGTTGCCCCCATGTGCGAGCACGGATTGACCGGGCGGCGTGGCGAAGGGGCTGGCGCAGGCGGCACGCGATGACTAGGAAAGGGGGGCGAATTCGAGACGATGGAGACGACCCGGCCATGGCCAAGATTACCTATATCGAGCACAACGGCACCGAGCATGTCGTGGATGTTGCCTCCGGCATGACCGTGATGGAAGGCGCCCGCGACAACAACATCCCCGGCATCGATGCCGATTGCGGCGGCGCCTGCGCCTGTTCCACCTGCCATGTCTACGTGCATCCCGACTGGGTCGAGAAGCTGCCCGCGCGCGACGACATGGAAGAAGACATGCTCGATTTCGCCTACGAGCCCGATCCGGCGCGCTCGCGTCTGACCTGCCAGCTCAAGGTCTCCGACGCGCTCGACGGGCTCGTCGTGCAGATGCCCGAAAAGCAGATCTGATCCCATGCCGCGCCGGCTGCTGTCCCGCCTCGTCCTCTGGGCGATGCTGGGATCTGCGCCCGGCGGGGCTGTGGCGCAGGCGCTGACCGGCGCCAGCTATGCCGAGCCCACCACGCGCTACGATCACGGCGTGCTGGGCGATGCCGTGGAATGGGGCGCGCTGCGGCTGAGCCGCGCTGGCGCGCCCGATCTGCTGATCCGCCTGCCTCAGACCCGGGTGTTCGAGGATCTGGCCCCGCGGCTTGTCGATCTGGGCGCGCTCCGCGCCGCGATGGTGGTTGAGAGCGATCTCCAGCGCGGCGCCCGTCTGGCGCTCTACACCGCCGACGGTCTTTTCGCCGCCACGCCCTTCATCGGCCAGCGCAACCGCTGGCTGGCGCCGGTGGGCGCGGCGGATCTTGATGGCGACGGGCAGGTCGAGGTGGCCTATGTCGACCGCCCTCACCTTGCCAGGCGGCTGCGCATCTGGCGCGTCGTGCCGGGCGCGCAAGAGCTCCGCGAGGTTGCCTCGGCCGAGGATCTTACCAACCACCGCATCGGCTGGGACCATATCGCAGGAGGCCTCCGCGACTGCGGTGACGGCCCCGAGATGGTGCTGGCAAGCGGCGACTGGGGCCGCGTCATCGTGGCGCGGCTGCTTGCGGGCGGGATCACCCGCGAGGCGCTTGGGCCTTACAGCGAGGCCGCCATGGCGCAGGCGCTGGCCTGCCGGTGATGCAGCGAGAGCGCGCCCGGAGCGCCATGCCGTCAAAGATCTCTTTGCTTTCGCGCCGCGCGCGCTTAGGGATGCGTCCATGAGACTGCTATTTCTTGGTGACGTGATGGGCCGGGCCGGACGGGCCGCCATCGCGGAAAGACTGCCCAAGCTCCGCGAGGCGTGGAAGCTCGATTTCGTCGTGGTCAATGGCGAGAATGCCTCGAACGGCATGGGGCTGACCGCCGAGCACGCCAAGGGCATCCTCGAGGCCGGCGCCGACGTGGTGACGCTTGGCGACCATGCCTTCGACCAGAAGGACATGCTGACCTTCATCGAGACCGAGCCGCGCATCATCCGGCCCCTGAACTTCGCCAAGCAGGCGCCGGGGCGCGGGGCCGGGCTCTTCGCCGACCGCCGCGGCCGCAAGGTGCTTGTGACGCAGGTGCTGGGGCAGGTGTTCATGAAACGCCCCTTCGATGACCCGTTCTCCGCGATGGACGCGGTGCTGCGCAAGCACCCGCTGGGCGGGCAGGCGCAGGCCGTGCTTGTCGATGTGCATTGCGAGGCGACCTCGGAGAAGATGGCGATGGGCCATTTCTGCGACGGACGCGCCAGCATGGTCGTGGGCACTCACACCCACGTGCCCACCGGTGATGCGCAGGTGCTGCCCAAGGGCACCGGCTATCTCACCGATGCGGGCATGTGCGGCGACTACGACTCGGTCATCGGCATGGACAAGGTCGAGCCGATGCGCCGCTTCGTCACCGGCATGGGCAAGACCCGCTTCCAGCCGGCGCTGGATGAGGCGACGCTCTGCGGTTTCTATGTCGAGACCGACGACCGCACGGGCAAGGCCGAGCGCGTCAAGATGGTGCGGCAGGGCGGGCGGCTCGAGGAGATCGGGCCGTGAGCGTGGACCGGCGTCGGCGTCTTTCCGCGCCGCAAATCTGATTTTAACCATACCGCGGCGATACAGGGCCTGTGTCGCCGTCAGGGGCGCTCGCCGTTGCGCTTGAAGTTTCACCGCGCTTTGTCAGTATGTGCCGGGTTGAGCAGAGGCAGATTTCCCGAATGGAATTTTTCGACTTGAGCCAGGCGGCGCAGGCTTACATCACCATTGCCACGGTGGTGGGCATGTTCGTGCTCTTCGTCCAGGAACGCTATCCCACCGAGGTCGTGGCCATCGGGGGTGTCGGCGTGCTGCTGCTGCTGGGGGTTCTGCCCTATGATGCGGCGCTCACGGTGTTGTCCAACCCGGCGCCGTGGACCATTGCCGCGATGTTCATCGTCATGGGAGCCATGGTGCGCACCGGTGCGCTCGATGCCTTTGCCTCCTATGCGCAGGGCGAGGTCGCCAAGCATCCACGCCGGGCCATCGCGGTGATCATGGTGGTGGTGATCTTGGCGTCGGCCTTCATGAACAACACGCCGGTGGTGGTGATGATGCTGCCGATCTTCGTGCAGATCTCGCACCAGCTTGGAGTTCAGCCCTCCAAGCTGCTGATCCCGCTCAGCTATGCCGCCATCCTCGGCGGCACCACGACGCTGATCGGCACCTCGACCAACCTGCTGGTCGACGGTGTTGCCCGCACCAATGGGCTCGAGCCGTTCACCATCTTCGAGGTCACGCCGCTGGCCGTCATCCTCGTGGCCTGGGGAATGCTCTACCTTGTCGTCGCTGGCCGCTTCCTGCTGCCAGAACGGCACTCGATGGCGGGCATGCTGTCGGACCGGTCGCGGATGAAGTTCTTCACCGAAGCGGTGATCCCGCCCGACAGCAACCTCATCGGCCGCGACGTGTTGGGGGTGCAGCTTTTCAAGCGCGAGGGCGTGCGGCTGGTCGACGTGGTGCGCGGAGACGAGTCGCTGCGCCGCAACCTGCAGGGCGTCACGCTCGAGGTCGGCGACCGCGTGGTGCTTCGCACCCAGATGACCGAGCTTCTGAGCCTCCAGCGCAACAAGGAACTCAAGCGGGTCGACCAGATCTCGGCGCGCGAGACCACCACCGTCGAAGTGCTGATCTCGCCCGGCTGCAAGATGGTCGGCCGCTCGCTCGGCGCGCTGCGCCTGCGCCGGCGCTACGGCGTCTACCCGCTGGCGGTGCACCGCCGGAACCAGAACATCGGCCGCAAGCTCGACGATCTGGTCGTGCGCGTGGGCGACACGCTGCTGCTCGAGGGCGCGCCCGAGGACATCAAGCGTCTCGCCGACGAGATGGAGCTGGTCGACGTCTCGCACCCCTCGGCCCGTGCCTTCCGCCGCGGTCACGCGCCCATCGCCATTGGCGCGATGGGCGCGATCGTGATCCTTGCGGCGCTTGGCGTGGCACCGATCCTGTCGCTGACGGTGATCGCGGTGGCGGTGGTGCTGCTGGCGCGCTGCATCGACGCCGACGAGGCCTTCTCCTTCATCGAGGGCCGGCTGCTTGCGCTGATCTTCGCCATGCTGGCCATCGGCGCGGCGCTTGAGGCCTCTGGCGCGGTCGAGCTGATCGTGCAGGCGGTGGCGCCGTGGATGCAGGAGCTGCCCGGGCCGCTGCTGGTCTGGTCGGTGTTCCTGCTGACCTCGGTGCTCACCGAGGCGGTGAGCAACAACGCCGTGGCGGTGGTCGTCACACCGATCGCGATCTCGCTGGCGCAGGCGCTTGGCATCGATCCGCGCCCTCTGGTGGTGGCGGTGATGGTGGCGGCATCGTGCAGCTTTGCCACCCCCATCGGCTACCAGACCAACACGCTGGTCTATGGCCCGGGCGGTTACCGCTTCTCGGACTTCCTGAAGGTGGGCGTGCCGCTGAACCTCAGCGTGGGCGTACTCTCGGCGTTGCTCATCCCGCTGATCTGGCCGCTCTGAGCGCGGCGCTGGGGGCCAAGATTTTTAGTCCTAAAAATCTTGGCCTCAAAAATCTTAGCTAAGATTTTTGGGGTGTGACCTCAGCCGTAGCGCTGAACGAAGTTGCGCAGGATCCGCTCGGGCCATGTCACATCGGCGGCCCGGCACATGGCGATGAGATCATCCGCCTCGGACGGGTCGAAATAGCCCTTGTGCCGGTAGATGCGAATGCGGGTCTCGAACCCCGCCGCGTCAGCCTCCGGATGGAACTGCGTGGCATAGACGTTGTCGCCGTGGCGGATCATCTGGAATGGGCAGGGGCCTGAGCTCAGCAGATGCACCGCGCCCTCGGGCAGGTGCTGCACCGCCTCCTTGTGGCCCACGAAGGCATCGAAATGCTCCGGCAGCCCGTCGAGCAGCGGATCGGTGGCCCCGGCCTTGGTGCGGGCGCAGGTCACAGCGCCCACCGGCTCGCCATAGCGCGCCTTGCCGACCTCGGCGCCGAGATGATGCGCAAGGATGCCGATGCCGTAGCAGCAGCCCATGAACGGCACGTCATGCCGGGTGATCGCCGGCATCAGGGACAGGCAGGCGGCCTCGATCCTTGCTTCCACCGCCGACTTGCTCTCTGCCGGGTCCGAGACGCAGCCCGGGCCGCCGCCCACGATCACCCCGGCATAGTCGCGCGGATCGAGCCCCTCGGGGAGGTCCTCGCAATCAAGCCGGATGCGGTGCACCCGGTCGGGAGAGAGGTCGCCCTTGGCGAGGAAGGCGGAAAATTCGTCGTCGCTGGCCTCGGCCTCGGGGCGCAGCTGCAGGATCAGGAAACGGCTCATGCGCAAGGCTTTAGCCCGGCGCGACCGATCCGCAAAGCGCAGATGTGATCGCGCCCCGCTTGATTGCCGCACCTTCAAGAACATATCATGAACACATGGCACGACTCACTCTCGATCAGAAGCTCGCGATTCTTTCCGACGCGGCGAAATACGATGCCTCCTGCGCCTCGAGCGGGGGGCAGAAGCGCGACTCGCGCGATGGCAAGGGGCTGGGCTCGGTCACCGGCTCTGGGATCTGCCACGCCTACACGCCCGACGGGCGCTGCATCAGCCTGCTCAAGATCCTGATGACCAATTTCTGCATCTACGACTGCGCCTATTGCGTGAACCGGGTGAGCAGCAACGTCCAGCGCGCCCGCTTCTCACCCGAGGAGGTGGTGACGCTGACGCTGGAGTTCTACCGCCGTAACTATATCGAGGGTTTGTTCCTCTCCTCGGGCATCATCCGCAGCCCCGACGAGACCATGACCGACATGGTGCGCATCGCCCGCACTCTGCGGCAGCAGCACGGCTTTCGCGGTTATATCCACCTCAAGACCATCCCCGACGCCGCGCCCGAGCTGATCGAGGAGGCGGGGCTCTATGCCGACCGGCTGTCGATCAATGTCGAGCTGCCGACCGACGGGGCGGTGAAATCCTACGCCCCCGAGAAGGACCCGGCACAGATCCGCAAGGCGATGGCCGACGTGCGCCTGTCGCGCGAGGCCCGCAAGGAGCGCAGCTTCACCGGCAAGCGCCCGCCGCGCTTTGCCCCCGCCGGGCAGTCGACGCAGATGATCGTGGGCGCCGACGGGGCGGATGACACCACCATTCTCGGCACCTCTACGCGGCTCTATTCCAGCTACCGGCTGAAGCGGGTCTATTACTCGGCCTTCTCGCCGATCCCCGACAGCTCGGCGGCGCTGCCGCTGATCAAGCCGCCGCTCATGCGCGAGCACCGGCTCTATCAGGCCGACTGGCTGCTGCGCTTCTACGGCTTCGAGCTGGGCGAGATCGCGTCGGCCACGAAGGGCGGCAATCTCGATCTCGAGATCGACCCCAAGCTCGCGTGGGCGCTGGCCAACCGGCAGCGCTTTCCGGTCGACGTCAACCGCGCCGAGCGCGAGCTGCTGCTGCGCATTCCCGGCGTCGGCACCAAGAGCGTCGGGCGCATCCTCGCCACCCGGCGGCACCGTGCGCTGCGCTACGAGGATCTGCGCCGCATGGGGGTGAACCTCAAGCAGGCGCGGCCCTTCCTGACGGCGCTCGACTGGCGGCCGCGGGGGCTGGATGCCGCCGACCTGCGGGCGCGCTTCGCGCCGCCGCCCGAGCAGCTGCAGCTGCTCTGATGCGCCGGGTCGTGCTGCCGGAGATCGGCACCTTCGAGGCCTGGCGCGACGAGGCGCGGGCGCTTCTGGGGGCGGGCGTGCCGCCCGAGGAGGTGCTCTGGAACCGGGGCGCCGCCGAGGCAGATCTCTTCGCCGAGGCGCTGCCGCCGGTGCGGGGCGGCGCGGTGACCGTGCCAAAGGGCTTCGTCGATCTGGCGCGGCTGGTGGTCTGGCACCGCGACCCCGAACGCTTTGCCCGGCTCTACGCGCTGCTCTGGGCGCTGGGCCACGACCGCCGCCTGCTCGAGGATCGCGGCGATCCACGCGTCGACCGGCTGCGGCGCATGGCCAAGGAGGTCAGCCGCGACCGCCACAAGATGACCGCCTTCGTGCGCTTCCGCGAGATCGGCGATCCTGCCGCCACGCGCCGGCGCTTTGCCGCGTGGTTCGAGCCGTCGCATTACATCCTCGAGCTGACCGCGCCGTTCTTTGCCAAGCGCTTCGGCGATATGGACTGGTCGATCTTCACGCCCGATCTGACGGCGCATTTCGACGGGTTCGAGATTCGCTTCGCCCCGCCCGAGGCGCGGCCCGAGCTGCCCGACGACGCCGCAGAGGAGCTTTGGCGCACCTACTTCCGCAACATCTTCAACCCCGCACGACTCAAGATCGGCGCGATGCAGGCGGAGATGCCGAAGAAATACTGGCGCAACCTGCCAGAGGCGCCGCTGATTCCCGAGCTGATCGCCGAGGCCCAGTCGCGAGCGCAGGCCATGGCTGACGCGGCGCCGAGCCTGCCGCCGATCCGGGCCGAGCGCATCACCGAGCGGCTGCGCGCCCCCGAGGCGCCCGCGCCGGTGGGCGATCGCGAGGCGCTTCTGACCGGGCTGGCGGGCTGCCGGCGCTGCCCGCTCTGGCAAAACGCGACCCAGCCGGTGGCGGGTGAAGGCCCATGGGATGCGCCGCTGATGATCGTGGGCGAGCAGCCCGGCGACCAGGAAGATCTGGCGGGCCGCCCCTTCGTGGGGCCGGCGGGGCAGCTCTTCGACACGGTGGCCGCGCGCGCCGGGCTGGAGCGTGACCGGGCCTATGTCACCAACGCGGTGAAGCATTTCAAGTTCGCCCCGCGCGGCAAGCGGCGGCTGCACCAGTCTCCGAATTCGGGCGAGATCGCCCATTGCCGCTGGTGGCTCGACATGGAGCGCCAGCTGGTGCGCCCCAAGCTGATCGTGGCGATGGGGGCGAGTGCGGCGGAAAGCCTGACCGGCGATGGCCGCCGCATCGGCACGCGGCGCGGGGCACTCGAACACGCGCCCGACGGCACGCCGGTGATGGTGACGTGGCACCCGTCCTATCTCCTGCGTCTTCCCGAGGGCGCGCGCGGCGCCGCCGAGGCGGCCTTCGAGGCGGATCTGCGCCACGCCGCCGTGCTCGTGGCGCAGGGGGAGGCCGCCGGCTGATACCGCAGGGCCTTAACGAGGGCTTTACCGGGGCGGCGGGGCAGGGCAGAACAGCGCCATGACCCAGACATCCCCCTCCGACACCCTTCCCGATGTGCGCGGCCGGCTGACGCCCAACCGCGACCTCTCCGCTCTCACCTGGCTGCGCGTCGGCGGGCCGGCGGACGTGCTGTTCCAGCCGGCTGATCTCGACGATCTGCAGCAGTTCCTGCGGGCGCTGCCGCCGGAGCGCGAGGTCTTTCCGATGGGCGTCGGCTCGAACCTCATCGTGCGCGATGGCGGGCTGCGGGCGGTGGTGATCCGGCTCGGGCGCGGCTTCAACGGCATCGAGATCGACGGCACCCGCGTCACCGTGGGGGCGGCGATGCTCGACGCGCAGGCGGCCAAGCGGGCGGCGGCGGAGGGGGTCGACCTGACCTTCCTGCGCACCATCCCCGGCAGTATCGGCGGCGCGGTGCGGATGAATGCGGGCTGTTATGGCACCTACGTGGCCGACCACCTGATCGAGATCCGCGCGGTGACCCGGGCCGGTGATCTGGTGACGCTCTCGAAGGACGCGCTCAAGCTCGGCTACCGTCACAGCGAGCTGCCAGAGGGCTGCGTGATCGTCGAGGCGGTGTTCGAGGGCACGACGGGCGACCCGGAAGAGCTCGCCGCGCGCATGGACGCGCAGGTCAAGAAGCGTGACGAGACCCAGCCCACCAAGGACCGCACCGCCGGCTCGACCTTCCGCAACCCGGCGGGATTCAGCTCGACCGGGCGCGAAGACGACGTGCACGACCTCAAGGCGTGGAAGGTTATTGATGATGCCGGGATGCGCGGTGCAACCCTTGGTGGCGCGCAGATGTCGCCCAAGCATTCCAACTTTCTGGTGAACACCGGAGAGGCAACGGCGGCCGATCTCGAGGGGCTGGGCGAAGAAGTTCGAAAAAAGGTTTTCCAAGACAGTGGAATAGAGCTACATTGGGAAATCATGCGGGTCGGTGAACCCGCACAGAAATGACGCCGACAACCGGCGCGTGACAGGCACGGCGGCTCGCCGATCAAAGAGCAAGCTGTCGAATATCGCAGGGCGGGTCCGGTTTGCCGGGCCGATGAGTCCTGAAGCAGAACAAAAGGGGCAGAAAGCCCCGTGATTTCGAGGCGGTTTTGGGGATGTCGAGCAGGGCAAACCCGAAAGTGGCGGTATTGTTGGGTGGACCCTCCGCAGAGCGCGAGGTGTCTCTCAGTTCCGGGCGGGAATGTGCCGCCGCTTTGAGGGCAGAAGGTTACCAGGTCACCGAGGTCGATGCCGGCCGCGATCTGGCGCAGCGTCTAGAGGCGCTCGCGCCTCATGTCGTGTTCAACGCGCTGCATGGCCGTTGGGGCGAGGATGGCTGTGTGCAGGGGCTGCTGGAATGGATGGGTCTTCCCTACACCCATTCCGGGGTTCTGGCGTCGGCGGTGGCGATGGACAAGGAACGCTCCAAGGAGGTCTACCGCGCCGCGGGACTTCCGGTGGTCGAGAGCGTTCTGGCGAGCAAGGCCGAGATCTCGGCCCGCCACATGATGGCGCCGCCCTACGTGGTCAAACCCTATAACGAAGGCTCCTCTGTGGGCGTCTACCTCGTGCAGGAGGGCGCCAACACGCCGCCGCGCATTGCCGAGGACATGCCTGACACGCTGATGGTCGAGACCTATGCGCCTGGGCGCGAGCTCACCACCACGGTAATGGGCGACCGGGCGCTGACCGTCACCGACATCATCACCGAGGGCTGGTACGATTACGACGCCAAGTACAAGGAAGGCGGCTCGCGTCACGAGCTGCCCGCCGACGTGCCCGCCGAGATCTTCGATGCCTGCCTCGAGTACGCGCTGCGCGCCCATGAGGCGCTTGGCTGCCGCGGCGTGAGCCGCACCGATTTTCGCTGGGACGAGAGCCGCGGGCTGGACGGGCTGATCCTGCTCGAGACCAACACCCAGCCCGGTATGACGCCGACCTCGCTGGTGCCCGAGCAGGCCCAGCATTGCGGCATTTCCTTTGGCGCGCTGATGCGCTGGATGGTGGAGGACGCCTCGTGCAACCGTTGAGCGCGCCGCCCCGGCAGCAGGCGAACCAGCAGGTGAACCGCCCCGATCCCGCGCCGTCGCGGCTGAAATACCGCCTCGAGCGGCTGATGCTGACGCCGATGTTCCGCCTCGCGCTGCGGGTCGGCATCCCGGCGGTGATCGGCTTCGGCGCGGCAAGCTGGTATTTCTCTTACGAAGAACACCGCACGCAGGTGGTCGATACGGTGGCGCATATCCGCAACCAGATCGAGACCCGGCCCGAGTTCATGGTCAACCTGATGGCCATCGACGGCGCCAGCAGCGGCGTGTCCGATGACATCCGCGAGATCGTGCCGCTGGATTTCCCGATCAGCTCCTTCGATCTCGACCTCGATCACATGCGCGGCACCATCACCGGGCTCGACGCGGTGAAATCCGCCGAGCTGCGCATCCGGCAGGGCGGGGTGTTGCAGATCGACGTGACCGAGCGGGTGCCGGTGGCGCTCTGGCGCCATGCGGGCGCGCTCGAGCTTCTCGACATGGACGGCGTGCATGTGGGGCCCGCAACGCGGCGCTCGGAGCGGCCCAACCTGCCGGTGATCGCCGGGCGCGGCGCCGATGGCCACGTGCCCGAGGCGATGGCGCTGATCCGCGCGGCTGCGCCGCTCACCGACCGGATGCGCGGCCTCGTGCGCATGGGCGAGCGGCGCTGGGACGTGGTGCTGGATCGCGGCCAGCGCATCATGTTGCCCGAGACCGGCGCCGTGCGGGCACTCGAGCGCGCACTGGCGATGGATGCGGCGGTCGACATGCTGGGGCGTGACATCGCCGCGGTGGACCTGCGTCTGCCGCGCCGTCCGACCCTGCGCCTGGCGAGCGGGGCAGTGGAACAATATTGGCGGATCAAGGCCTTAGAGACCGGAGAACAACAACAATGATCGAGCTCTATGAATCCCAGCGCGCGATGCGCAACATGCGCAAGGCGGCGATGCAGCGCGGCGTTGTGGCGATCCTCGACGTGGGCAGTTCCAAGATCGCCTGTCTCGTGCTGCGCTTCGACGGCAACGAGCAGATCCTCGACGACGGCATCGGGTCGCTGGCCGGGCAGTCGGGCTTCCGGGTGATCGGCGCCGCGACGACCCGTTCGCGCGGGGTCAAGTTCGGCGAGATCGCCGCCATGGGCGAGACCGAGCGCGCCATCCGGACCGCCGTGCAGGCGGCGCAGAAGATGGCCAATATCCGGGTCGACCACGTCATCGTCTGCTTCTCGGGCGCCGAGCCGCGCAGCTACGGGCTTGCCGGTCAGGTCGAGGTCGACGGCACCATGGTTTCCGAACAGGACGTGGCGCGGGTGCTCTCGGCCTGCGACGTGCCCGATTTCGGCGTGGGTCGCGAGGTGCTGCACGCACAGCCGGTGAACTTCGCGCTCGATCACCGGTCCGGGCTCGACGATCCGCGCGGCCAGATCGGCCGGGCGCTGGCCACCGACATGCACATGCTGACGATCAACGCGCAGGCAATCCAGAACATCGCCCATTGCGTCAAGCGCTGCGATCTCGAACTCGCGGGTCTTTCCTCTTCGGCCTATGCCTCGGGCATCTCGGCGCTGGTCGAGGACGAGCAGGAGCTGGGCGCGGCCTGCATCGACATGGGCGGCGGCACCACCGGCGTGTCGATCTTCATGAAGAAGCACATGATTTACGCCGACGCGGTGCCGATGGGCGGCAACCACGTGACCAGCGACATCTCGATGGGTCTGCAGATCCCGATGGCGATGGCCGAGCGCATCAAGACCTTCTACGGCGGCGTCGTCGCCACCGGCATGGACGATCGCGAGATGATCGAGATCTCCGGCGATACCGGCGACTGGCACCATGATCGGCGTCAGGTCAGCCGCGCCGAGCTGATCGGCATCATGCGCCCGCGGGTCGAGGAGATCCTCGAGGAGGTGCGCGCCTCGCTCGACGCAGCCGGCTTCGATCACCTGCCGAGCCAGCAGATCGTGCTGACCGGTGCCGCGAGCCAGATCCCCGGGCTCGACGGCCTTGCAAGCCGCATCCTCGGCTCGCAGGTGCGACTGGGCCGCCCGATGCGCGTGCATGGCCTGCCGCAGGCCGCCACGGGTCCGGGCTTTGCCAGCGCAGTGGGCCTTTGCCTTTTCGCGGCGCATCCGCAGGACGAATGGTGGGATTTCGAGATCCCGGTCGACAAATATGCCTCCGGCGGGCTCAAGCGCGCCGTGAAGTGGTTCCGCGACAACTGGTGAGTTGGGCAGGGGGGCTTCGGCTCTCTGCTAGATACGGACGCCCCCGCAGGATCCTGCGGGGGCGTTTTTCGTTTTTCGGGGATCTCCGTGTGGGCGCGGAATCAAGGTCGAAGGCCGCTGCGCCATCGCCTGCCCGGCCCGACGGGCTGGCGATTGGGAGACGTTAGCGCTGAGCTGTGAGGTCCTTCGGATTTGGCCGGGATAGATCGAGGAATTCCGCGCTTAGATCGCCACCCCGACGGGCAGGCGATGGCGCGGCGCCACAAGCGTTGTGACGGATGACAAGAGAGAGGCCGCTTCGCAACACATGGGGCCATGGAAGGGGAAGCGGCAAGCCTTTAGCCTCGCAGGACTACCCCGCCAGCAGCGCCCGAGCGGCCGCACGGGCTTCCTTGGTGACCGTGTCGCCCGAGAGCATCCGGGCGATCTCGTCCTCGCGGTCGCCGGCATCGAGCGCGGCCACGGTGGACAGCGTGGCGTCGTTCTCGACCCGCTTCTGCACCCGCCAGTGATGCGCCCCGAGCGCCGCCACCTGAGGCGAATGGGTCACCACCAGAACCTGCCCGCCCTCGGCCAGCGCCTTCAGGCGACGGCCCACCGCATCGGCGGTGGCCCCGCCAACGCCGCGGTCGATCTCGTCGAAGATCATCGTGACGCCACGGTTGCGCTCTTCCGAGAGGCTGACCTTCAGCGCCAGAAGGAAACGCGACAGCTCGCCGCCCGAGGCGATCTTGTTGAGCGGGCCCGCCGGCGCGCCGGGGTTGGTCGCGACGGTGAAGGCCACGGCGTCGCGGCCCTCGGGGCCGGGCTCGCCGCCGGCCACCTCGGTGCGGAACACCGCGCGCTCCATCTTCAGCGGCGCCAGTTCGGTGGCCATGGCGGTGTCAAGCCGACCCGCGGCCTCGCGGCGCGCCTCGGTCAGCGCCGCGGCGGCGGTGTCATACTCGGCATCCGCCTCGGAGACGGCGCGAGTGAGGGTGGCGATGTTTTCGGCCCCGCTCTCCAGCGCCGCCAGCCGGCCCGAGAGCGTTGCTGCCAGCTCGGGCAGCTCGTCGGGGGCGATGGCATGCTTGCGGGCGAGGCCGCGGATGGCGAAGAGCCGTTCCTCGGTCTCCTCGAGATCCTGCGGATTGAATTCCAGCGCATCGAGGCAGTCTTCGACCTCGCGCCCGGCCTCGTCCAGCTCGGCCATGGCGCGGGTGAGGGCGGCGATGGCCCCCTCGAGCCGGCCCTCGGCCTTCTCGGATGCGCCTTCGAGCCAGCGCAGGGCGTTGGCCATGGTGCCCTCGGCGCCGTCATTGCCGAGCGCCTGCGAGGCGCGCACGATGTCCTCACGGATGCGCTCGGCGCTTTGCATCATGCGGCGCTTTGTGTCCAGCTCGGCCTCCTCGCCGGGCATCGGCGCCAGACGGTCCAGCTCGTCCACCGCGTGGCGCAGGAAATCTTCCTCGGCGCGCACCGCCTCGAGCGCGGCCTGCGCCGCCTCGAGCGCCTTGCGGGCTTCGCGCCGCTTGGCCCAGGCGGCGCGTGCCGCGGCCAGCTCGGCGTCGATGGCAGCATAGCTGTCGAGAATGGCGCGGTGGCCCGAGGGGTTGAGCAAGCCGCGGTCGTCATGCTGGCCGTGCAGTTCCACCAGCGTCTCGGACAGGCGCCGCAGCACCTCGCCGCTGGCGCGACGGTCGTTGACCCAGCCGGTCTTGCGACCGTCGGCGCTGTTGACCCGGCGGAGGATCAGCTCTTCCGAGACCGGCAGCCCGGCCTCTTCCAGCACCGCGCGGGCCGCGTGACCGGGGGAGAGCTCGAACACCGCCGTGACCTCGCCCTGCGCGGCACCGCTGCGCACCAGCTCTGCGCGGCCGCGCCAGCCCAGCACAAAACCCAGCGAATCCAGAAGGATCGACTTGCCGGCGCCGGTCTCGCCGGTCAGCACGTTGAGACCGGGCTGGAACGCGAGGTCCAGCCGGTCGATGATCAGCATGTCGCGGATCTCAAGCGCTCGAAGCATGAACTGTAAGGCGGGCGATCAGCCCGCCATCCCTTATAGCCACTCGCCCTTCACCATCTGGCGATAGGCCTGCGCCAGCCAGTTGTCGCCCTGCGCCTCGAGCGGCAGGCCCCGGTTGGTCAGCAGCGTGTAGCTGTCACGGTACCATTCCGAGCCCTGGTAGTTGTAGCCGAGGATCGCGCCGGCGGACTGCGCTTCCTGCACGAGGCCGAGCGAGAGATAGGCCTCGACCAGGCGGTGCAGCGCCTCGGGCGTGTGGGTTGTGGTCTGGAAGTCCTCGACCACGACGCGGAAGCGGCTGATCGCGGCGCCGAAATGCTTGTCGCGAAGATAGTAGCGGCCGATCTCCATCTCCTTGCCGGCGAGGTGGTCGAAGGCGAGGTCGAATTTCAGGATCGAGCTGCGGGCATACTCGCTCTCGGGATAGCGTTCGATCACCGTGCGCAGCGCCTGCAAGGCCTGGAAGGTGAGGCCCTGGTCGCGCCCGACCTCCTCGATCTGGTCATAGTAGGAGAGGGCGAGAAGATACTGCGCGTAGGCGGCATCCTCGTCGGTCGGATAGAAATCGATATAGCGCTGCGCCGAGGAGCGGCTGTTCTCGTAATCCTTCTCGGTGTGGAAGGCATAGGCCTGCATGATCAGCGCCCGCTTCGACCATTCCGAATAGGGGTAGAGGCGCTCGACCTCGCTGAAGTAATAGGCCGCCTGCTCACCATCCCTGCGGTCAAGCTCGTACTCGCCGCGCTCATAGATTTGCTGGGCAGAGAAGGTCTCGAGCGGGATGTTGCCACGGGCGTAGCCCTCGCGCTCCTGCGCAGTGCAACCCGCCAGCAGAATAGCGGAAAAAGCCACTCCGATCACTAGCTTACGCGATCTTCCGCCTGCCATGCCCGACTAACCTCATGTTCGTTCTAGGGGCCGAAGGACGGCCCTTGGCACGGTCCTAGCACAGAAAATTCCGGTGCAAAACGCCTTAACGGCGTTTTGCGTCCGGCGGCGTGTCAGGCAACCGCCGGGATCTCGTCGCGCTCGACTCCGGCACCCGGCAGGCGTGCCGCGAGCCCGTCGTCGCACAGCGTGATGCGGTAGGCATCGGGGGTCGAGAACAGCTCGCGCAGGAGCATGTTGGTCATCGCGTGACCGGCCTTGTGACCCTCGTAATGGCCGATGATCGGGGCGCCGGCGGTGTAGAGATCGCCAAGCGCGTCGAGCATCTTGTGGCGCACCGCCTCGTCGTCGTGGCGCAGGCCGCCGGGCGAGAGCACCTTGTCGCCATCGACGACCACGGCGTTCTCATAGGTGCCGCCAAGCGCAAGGCCGTTGGCCTGCATCGCGTCGACGTCGGACTGCCGGCAGAAGGTGCGGCTGTCGCAGAGCTCGCGCACGAAGGCGCCGTTGGCGAGGTCCAGGCTGCGCTCCTGCGTGCCGATGGCATCGTCCTCGAAGGCGATGTGGAAATCCATGGTGAGGCCGTTGCCGGAGCGGGCAGGGGACAGGCTGGCCCAGCCCTTGTCGGTCAGGACCGAGACCGGCTTGAGGATCTCGATGGCGTAGACCGGCGCGCGCAGGGCGCGGGTGCCTCGCTCGAGGATGGCGCGCACGAAGGGGGCGGCGGAGCCATCCATGATCGGAACTTCCGGGCCGTCGAGCTCGATCAGGGCATTGTGCACGCCGCAGCCAGAGAGCGCGGCCATCACGTGTTCGATGGTCGAGACCGAGACGCCGGCGCCGTTGACGATGCGGGTGCAGAGCGGGGTCACCTCGACGGCGTCCCAGCGCGCGGGCACCAGCGTGTCGCCCAGAAGGATGTCGGTCCGCTTGAACCAGATGCCGTGCTCGGCCGAGGCCGGGCGGATGGTCATGCGCGCCGGGCGGCCGGAATGCAGGCCGACGCCCTGGAAAGTTACAGCGGATCTCAAAGTGGTTTGCACGGTCGTACCTCAGTCATAGGAGGCTCCACCCCACTGGAGGCTCCTTTGATGGTGGGGATATAGACCGGCCCCTGTCAGCTCAAATCAAGTATTGTAACCGCCTGAAACATCGCCGTAACGGAATAAGCGAAACCTTGCAGGCATCTTTTCGGGTCGTTGCAATCCTTTGACCACAAACGAAAAACGCCCCCTCGATGAGGGGGCGTTCCGTCGCGGAAGCTCGCGAAATGTCAGTTGGCCTGGCGCCGCAGGAAGGCCGGGATCTCGATCCGGTCCTGATCCTGCTGCTCGTCCTCGTCCACCACCGGGGCCGGCTGGTGGGCCTGCATCGGCGGCTGCTGGCGGCGCGGAGCGGGGGCCTCGTGGCCGCCCTGACCACCTTGGGCGTGGCCGTGACCGGTCATGCGGTTGATCAGCGAGTTGATCCCGAAGCGCGGCTTGTCGGCCTCGGAGGCCGGGCGTTGCATGCCGGCGGGCTGCTGCGGCTGGGCGGCCGGGCGCGGAGCCTGCGCGGCGGGGCGCTGCTGCGGCTGCTGCCGGCTGTGCTCGGCTGCGGTGCGCAGGCGCTGCAGGGTCTCCGGCGAGGGGGTGCCGGGGGCCGGGGCCTTGGGGGCCACGAAGGTTTCGGGCTCGGCGTCGAGCGCATTGGTCTGCGGCTGGAACTGCGCCACCTGAGGACGGTAGGCCGGCGGCGGCAGGTCGTCCTGCGCCTGTGCTGCGGGCTGCTCGTAGACCGGCTGTTGCGCCGGCTGTTGGTCGAGCGAGCCGAACAGCGACGGTTCGTCCTCTTCGTATTCCGGCTCGGGCGCGTGGGCGGCAACCGGTTGCTGTGCGGGGGCCGGGGCCGGCTGAGGTGCGACCGGCGCGGCGGCGACCTCTTCCGGAGCCTCTTCGGTCATGGTCGGCTTCAGCGGCTCGGCCAGCTTGCGGCGCGGCACCGGAACGTCGCTGTGAACGTTGCTGGCATCGATGCCGGTGGCGACGACGGAGACGCGCATGTTGCCTTCCATCGTGTCGTCGAGGGTCGAGCCGACGATGATGTTGGCATCGGCGTCGACCTCTTCGCGGATGCGGTTGGCCGCCTCGTCGAGCTCGAACAGGGTCAGGTCATGACCGCCGGTGATGTTGATCAGCACGCCCTTGGCGCCCTTGAGCGAGATCTCGTCGAGCAGCGGGTTCGCGATGGCCTTCTCGGCGGCCTGGATCGCGCGCTCTTCGCCGTCGGCCTCGCCGGTGCCCATCATCGCCTTGCCCATCTCGTCCATCACCGAGCGCACGTCGGCAAAGTCGAGGTTGATCAGGCCGGGGCGGACCATCAGGTCCGAGATGCCCTTGACGCCCTGGTAGAGCACGTTGTCCGCCAGCGCGAAGGCCTCGGTGAAGGTGGTCTTCTCGTTGGCGAGGCGGAACAGGTTCTGGTTCGGGATGATGATCAGCGTGTCGACGACCTTCTGCAGGGCCTCGACCCCGTCTTCGGCCTGACGCATCCGCTTGGCGCCCTCGAACTGGAACGGCTTGGTCACCACGCCCACGGTCAGTACGCCGAGCTCACGCGCGGCCTGCGCGATGATCGGGGCCGCACCGGTGCCGGTGCCGCCGCCCATGCCGGCGGTGATGAAGCACATGTGTGCACCGGCAAGGTGATCGACGATCTGCTCGATGCTCTCTTCGGCCGCGGCTGCGCCGACCGAGGCACGGGCCCCTGCGCCGAGGCCTTCGGTGACCTTGATGCCGAGCTGGACCTTGGAGGTCGCGAGGCTCTGCTGCAGCGCCTGCGCGTCGGTGTTGGCCGTCACGAAGTCCACGCCTTCGAGCTGCTGGACGATCATGTTGTTGACGGCGTTGCCGCCGGCACCGCCTACGCCGAAGACCGTGATCCGGGGCTTCAGCTCTTCCTGTCCGGGCATCGAAAGGTTGAGTGTCATGTGTTTTGTCCGCCTGCGATTTTTGACTTGTTACACGCCTGTCCTGCGCCTTTACCGGCAATTCTTACCGACATATTAGCAACGGGTCACGCAAAAAACGCAGAATTACCACGAAATATAGGGTGAAACCGGGTAATCCGCGCGGGATTTCGCCGACACCCCCAGATTTTGGGGTTTTCACCAAAAACAACGCAAAACGAGAGCAGGCGGCGCGCCACGGGGCGGTCGCTGGTCGTCTTGCTTCGGTCATGTCGGGAGGTCTGCTCGACATCCCCTCAATCCGCCTCTGTGTGCGGTTCTGTGGATAAGCTAGCAAAGCCCCGGGCGGGCGTCATCCCCGAAAATCGAGGCTTTGCGGTTTTCCGCGCTCACGGTTTCGTTGGTGACGGGGCGGGGTCCCCTAGTGGAAGTCGCGGCTCGGGAACAGCCGCTTGGCCTGCTCGCGCGGGTGCTTGGCGGCAGGGGCGGGGCGTGCCGGACGCGGGGCCTCGTCGGCGGCGGGGTTGGTGATGCCGATGACATCGTCGAGCGGGTGGCCGAGATCGCCAAGCCGCGACGACAGGTCCTCGATCTGCTCGGCGATCAGGTGGGTGACGATGCCCTCGCGCTGCAGGTGGCCGGTGACCCGCAGCAGCCGCCCGCCCATGACCGCGCGGCGGAACCGTTCGTAGACCTTGGGCCAGACCACCACGTTCGACACCCCGGTCTCGTCCTCGAGCGTCACGAAGATCACCCCCGAGGCGGTGCCCGGGCGCTGCCGGGTGATCACCACGCCGCAGACCGAGAGCCGCCGCAGCGGCGTGGCGGCAAGCTCCGAATGCGGCACGATGTCGGGAATGTCGGGCCGCAAAAGCTCCATCGGGTGGGCGCGCAGCGACAGCCGCATGGAGACGTAATCCTCGACCACCTCCTCGCCCAGATGCATCGGCGGCAGCTCCACATCGGGCTCGCGCAGCCCCTCGCCATCGAGCGGATCGGCAAACAGCGGCAGCGGTGCCGGCGAGCGGATGGCGCGCACCTGCCAGAGCGCATCGCGCCGGGTCAGCCCCATGCCGGCGAAGGCATCCGCCTCGGCCAGCCGCTCGAGCACGCCGGGCAAAAGCCCCGCGCGCAGCCACAGGCTTTCGGGATCGGGATAGCCGTTGCCGCGCGCCGCCACGATCCAGCCGGCATCCTCCTCGCGGAAGCCCTTGATCTGGCGAAAGCCCAGCCGCAGCGCCAGCCGGCCGTCGGCGCGCCGCTCGAGCACGTTGTCCCACTGGCTGTGGTTGACGCAGATCGGGCGCAGCTCGATGCCGTGGTCGCGCAGGTCGCGGACGATCTGCGCCGGGGCGTAGAACCCCATCGGCTGCGAGTTGAGCAGGGCGCAGCCGAAGATCGCCGGATGATGGCATTTCAGCCACGACGAGACATAGGTCAGCATGGCGAAGGCCGCCGCGTGGCTCTCGGGAAAGCCGTAATCGGCGAAGCCCTCGATCTGGGTGAAGCAGCGCTCGGCGGCCTCGCGGGTGTAGCCGTTCTTGAGCATCCCGCGGGTGAAGCGGTCGCGATGTTCGCCGATGGTGCCCATGCGCCGGAACGAGGCCAGCGAGCGGCGCAGCCGGTCGGCCTCTTCCGCCGAGTAGCCGGCGCCGACCACGGCGATCTGCATCGCCTGTTCCTGGAACAGCGGCACGCCGAGGGTCTTGCGGGTGACCTCTGACAGCGCCGGCCCGAAGGGCTCGGGCCGCTCGAGGCCCTGCCGGCGGCGGATATAGGGCTGCACCATGCCGCCCTGGATCGGGCCGGGGCGGACGATGGCGACCTCGATCACCAGATCGTAGAAGGTGGCGGGCTTCATCCGGGGCAGGAAGTTCATCTGCGCCCGGCTCTCGACCTGGAACACCCCCACCGCGTCGGCCTTCTGCAGCATCCGGTAGGTGGCCTCGTCCTCCTGCGGCACGGTGTCGAGCGTGTGGCGGAGGCCCTCGTGCTGATCCAGCAGGGCAAAGGCCTTGCGGATGCAGGTCAGCATCCCGAGGCTGAGCACGTCGACCTTGAGGATGCCGAGCGCGTCGATATCGTCCTTGTCCCATTCGATCACGGTGCGGCCTTCCATCGCCGCGTTCTCGATCGGGCACAGCTCGTCGAGCCGGCCCCGGGTGATGATGAAGCCGCCCACGTGCTGGCTCAGGTGGCGCGGGAAGCCGATGATCTCGCCAATCAGGCCGATGGTCTGCGCCAGCCGCCGGTCGCCGGGATCGAGCCCGAGCTCGCGGATGCGGTCGGGATCGGCGCCGCCGTTGGACTGGCCCCAGATCTGCCCCGAGAGCGCCGCCGTCACGTCCTGGCTCAGGCCCATGACCTTGCCGACCTCGCGGATCGCGGCGCGGGTGCGGAAATGGATCACCGTGGCGCAGAGCCCGGCGCGGTGGCGGCCGTATTTCTCGTAGATCCACTGGATCACCTCCTCGCGCCGCTCATGCTCGAAATCGACGTCGATGTCGGGCGGCTCGCCGCGGTAGCGCGAGATGAAGCGCTCGAACACCATGCCGATCAGGTCGGGGCTCACATCGGTGATGCCGAGCAGGTAGCACAGCACCGAGTTCGCCGCCGAGCCGCGCCCCTGGCACAGGATGCCACGCGACCGGGCGAAGGCGACGATGTCGTTCACGGTGAGGAAATAGGCCGCGAAGCCCAGTTCCTCGACCACCCGCAGCTCCTTGGCCATCAGGTCGAAGACCTTGTCCGGCGCGCCCTCGGGATAGCGCCGCTCGAGCCCGGCATGGGCCAGCCGCTCGAGCCGCGCCTGCGGTGTCTCGCCATCGGCGATCTCGTCGGGATACTCGTAGCTCAGTTCTCCGAGATCGAAGGCGCAGCGCGCCGCGATCTCCAGCGTGCGGCGCAGGGCGGCGGGGTGGCGGCGGTAGAGCCGGGCCATGTCGGTGGCGGGCTTGAGCCGGCGCTCGGCATTGGGCAGGGCGCGGGTGCCGATGGCGTCGATGGTGCAGCCCTCGCGCAGGCAGGTCAGCACGTCGGCGAGCTGGCGCCGCGCGGCGCGGTGCATCAGTACGTCGCCCACCGCCACCATCGGCGTGTTCATCCTGAGCGCCAGCCTTGCGCAGGCATCGAACCAGGCCTGGTCGGAGCCGTCATAGCGCGGCGGCGCGCCGAGGAAGACATGGCCCGGAAAGCGCCGCTGCAGCCGCCGCAGTGGTGCCGAGGCCCGGGCCAGATCGCCAGGCGGCAGGGCGATCAGGATCAGGCCGCGGCCATGCTCTTCGAGATCGGCCAGATGCAGCTGGCAGCGGCCCTTCTCGGCCCGGCGCTTGCCTAGCGTCAGCAGCCGCGACAGCCGTTCATAGGCGGCGCGGTCGGTGGGCAGGGCGAGCCACTCGACAGGCTCGTCCTCGAGCACCAGCCGGCAGCCGGTGATCAGCCGTGGCAGCAGCTGGCCGGCCCGCACGGCGATCTCCTGCGTGCCGGCCTCGGGCTGGCGCGAGGAGGGGTCGGTGCGCTCGGTCGAGCGGATGCGCAGCGCCTGCTCGGCCTCGTCGCGCAGGGTCTTGAGCGCCGACCACGCGCGCACCACGCCGGCCAGCGAGTTGCGGTCGGTGATCGCCAGGGCCGAGAGCCCGAGCTCGGTGGCACGCGCCACCAGCTCCTCCGGGTGCGAGGCGCCGGTGAGGAAGGTGAAATTCGAGGTGACGCAGAGCTCGGCATAGGCGGTGGGGAGGGGGGCGTCCTTGCCACCCTTGCTGTTCCTGCCGTCGGCCGGTGGGGGGAGAGGGGCATTGGGGGCGCTGCCCCCGTCCGCCGGAGGCGGACTCCCCCGAGGTATTTTCGAACCAGAGAAGAGCGGGGCGTCTGGGAGGGATGGCGAGGTGAGGAGGTTTTGCCGGAGGATCCGGGGGGGCGAGACCATGGCGGGCGCGGGAGCGGATGGCGAGGGGGATCGAGGGCGCTGCCCCCGTCCGCCGGGGGCGGACTCCCCCGGAGTATTTGGGACGTAGAGAAGAGCGGGGCGTTTGGAGGGGATGGCACGGGAGAGCGCTGTCTCCGTCTGCGCGGGGCGGATGGCCCAGAGGTCTTTTCGGACCAGAGAAGATGCGGGGGCGGCGGGGGTCACGGGAATTCTCCGTGCACGAACCAGCCCGGGGCCTGCGGGGTGTGGAACAGCCACAGGCGGCGGCCCTCGCGGGTTTCGATGTGCCAGTAGTCGCGGGTGCCGTGGCGCCAGGCGTCGTCGGGTAGCCACCATTCCGGCGCGATGCGCTCGGGGCCGGTGGCGCGGGCGGTGGCGAGCTGCAGGGCGCGCCAGCGGAAGCGGCGCGGCGGGCGGGGGCCCTGGGCGGCGATGGGTTCCGGCGGGAACAGCCGCAGCGGCCGCGGGCGCGGTGACGGCCAGCCGCCGGTGGCCGGGGCGGAGAAGGCGGCGGGGGCGACGAGGAAGGCGCGCTCTGGGATGTGGCTGTCGGCGGGCAGCAGGCGGCGGATGTTCTCGAGCCCGATGCGGGTGCCGATGCGGGTCACCAGATCGGCGAGCGCCGGACCCTCGGGCGCCGCGCCGCGCGCCGCCACCGGCCCGCCCAGCTGTTGCACCGGCAGATCCTCGACCACCACTGCCTCGAGCCGCAGCTGGTCGATGCCGAAGCCGGCCTCGGCGGCCTCCACGCCGCGGCGAAACAGCGGCAGGATGCGGCCCGCCTCGCGCATCGGGCTCGCCAGCCGCAGCTCGACCCGGGCCGCGCCGCCATCGACCCGGCGCAGGCTCAGCTCGAGCACCCGCGCGCCGGTCTCCTGCGCCAGAAGCCGGGCGCAGAGCCGCTCGAGCAAGCGCTCGGTGCCGGCCATCACGTCCTCGGTGAGGCCGATGGGCTCGGGCAGGCTCAGGCGAATGCCGTAATGCGGCGGCTCGGCGGTGGGGGTGACCGGCTCGGGCATCGCGCCCAGCGCCTGGTCGAGCCGGGCCAGCAGGGCGGGCCCGAAGCGCCGGTTCACCGGCGGGCGCGGGCTGGCGGCGAGATCGCCGATCGTGCGCAGCCCGAGCCGCTGCAGCGCCGTTACCATCTCCGGCTCGAGCCGGAGCGCCGCCACCGGCAGCGGTCCGAGCGCGGCCAGCGGCTCACCCGCCGGCGCCACACCCTCGCCGAAGCGCGCCAGGGCCCAGGCGCCGCCGCGGCTGTCGGCCAGCCCGAGCCGCAGCGCCAGCCCGGAGCGGGCGGCGCGGGCGCGCATGTCGGCCAGCATCATCGCCTCGCCGCCATGCAGATGGGTGGCGCCGGTGACATCGAGCACCAGCCCGTCCGCGCCGTCGATCCCGACCCAGGGGCAGTAGCGCGTGGCCCAGCGCCGCAGCGCCGCGAGAAAGCGCCCGTCGCGGCCTGGATCGGCCGGCGCGGTGAGCAGCGCCGGGCAGTAGACCCGCGCATCCGCCAGCGCCATGCCGCGGTGCAGGCCCTCGGCCTCGGCCCGCGGGTTCAGGCAGAACAGCCGCTCGGCATTGGCCTGAGTCTGCACCAGCGCAAAGGGCGCCTCAACCGGACGCGCACGCAGAACCCGGTCGCTCGGCAACCGGGGAAACCACATGGAGACGATGCGCCGTGTCTGTCCAAAGAACATCCCAGGTTCCCAATGTTCCTGATTTGTTCTTTATAATTTCCCAACGCAGCGCTGTCGAGTCCGCCTCCTCTTCTGAGGCCAGCCGCGGGGCGGCGCGCCAGCGGGTCTCGGCGGCGTTGCTGCCCATGCCCTCGGGGATCAGGCAGAGCCCGGTGCTGCCGCCGCTTTTCGCGGCAAGCTGCAAGCGGCGGCCCTGGCGCAGGTCGAGCGGCTTGGTGATCTCGGTCACCACCAGCGGCACCGCGCCGTCGCGCAGGGCCTCCTCGGTGACCGCCAGCGCATCGGTGGGCGAGGGCGCCTCGGCGATCAGCAGCCGGGAGGGATCGAAGAACGGTGAAAGGCCCTGCGGGGTCAGCATCTCGGCGCTCCAGCCCGGGCGCACCCAGAGCACCGGGCCCGCGCCCTGCGCCGCGAGGATCGCGGCGAAGCTGCTGGCGCCGGGGCCGCAGACCTCGTGGACGCGGGCGGGACGCAGGGGGAAGCTGTCGAACAGATTCGCGGGCATGGGGTCAGGATACAGGGTCGGGCCGGGGCGGGCCAAGATCCCTGCGCCGACAAAGCGTGGAAAGCGGGCAGATCCTGCGGACTGGCGCTGCCACGGGCCGCGTCGCGATTGACGCAAGCCGCGCGCAGTGCGCCACTGTCGCCATGACGATCGGTTCTCTCTCCGTGGCAGGCCGCCGATGAGCGCGCCGCTGCCCTACCGCCTTGGTCCGGCGCGCCCGGCGCTGGGGCTCGTGGTGCTGCAATCGGACGAGAGCGTCGAGGCCGACATGCGCCGCCTGATCCCGCAGCGCGGCAATCTGCTCGTCACCCGCGTGCCCTCGGGCGCCGAGGTCACCCCCGAGACGCTGGCCGAGATGGAGGGCCATCTGGGCCAGGCGGCGGCGCTGTTCCCGCCCTGGGCGCGGTTCTCGGCGGTGGGCTATGCCTGCACCTCGGGCACGGCGCAGATCGGCGCGCCGCACGTGGCGGCGCAGATACGTGCGGCGGTGGAGACCGAGGCGGTGACCGAGCCGGTCTCGGCGCTGATCGCCGCCTGCACGGCGCTGGGCCTGCGCCGGCTGGGACTGATCTCGCCCTACGTGGCCGAGGTGTCGGGGCGGCTGCGCGCGGTGCTGGCCGAGGCGCGGATCGAGACGCTGGTCTTTGCCAGCTTCGAGGTGTCGGAAGAGGCGCGGGTGGCGCGGATCGGGCCGCAGAGCCTGCGCGACGCCGCGATGCGGCTGGCCGGGGAGGCGCCGCTCGACGGGCTGTTCCTGTCCTGCACCAACCTGCGCACCCTGTCGGTGATCCCCGCGCTCGAGGCAGAGCTGGGACTGCCGGTGCTGTCGAGCAACCAGGTGCTGGCGTGGCACATGATGAGGCTGGCGGGGATCGCGGCGCCGAAGCGGGCGCCGGGGCGGCTTTTCACGCAGACGCGGTGACGGCGCGGCGCGCCTGCCAGATCTGGCGGGCGCTCTCGAGGGGCGCATCCTGACCCAGCGTGTCGAGCGCCAGCGCGGCGGTGCCCAGCACCACGGCCTCGGCGAAGGGATCGTCGCGCTCACCCGCCCAAAGCGCGCCGAGCAGCGCCGGATCGCTCTCGCCATCATCGAGGCGACGGGTGGCCTCGGGCAGCAGGGCAGGAAAGCTTGTCTCCCACGCGGCGCCCTCGCGCAGGCCGAAGCCGGCGATCGCTTTGGCAGGGTGACGTTCGAACTCGCCGCCGCCGCCCTTGATCACGGTGAGCGCGTCGAGCCCGAGAATGGCGCCCGCATCGGCCTGCAGCAGGCGATAGGGCGGGTGGAATACCCCCTGTACCGAGGCCGTGGTCCGCGCCGGGTTGAGCATCCGGCAGACGGTGTTCACGCAGGAGCGCAGGTGCAGCACGTCGCGCAATCTCAGCAGGCGGAAGAGCGCCGGAGAAAGTTGCTCGAGCGGCAGGTAGGCGATGCCGTGTTGCTCCATGAGAGTGGAGGCCTCGGTGGGCCCCTCGGCCACCGGGATGCCGGCGGCGGCGAGCCCGTTGCGCACCGCCGCGTCGGCGCCGTTCCAGCCATGCATCAGCACCGGGTGCCCGGCATCGGCCACCAGCCGCGCCGAGAACAGGAACCACGGCAGGCCGCGGGTGCGGCCGGCGGCATAGGAGGGCCAGTCGAGCGCCGGGCGGGGCAGGGCCGGAAGGCTCTGCTGCGCCGCCTGCGCGAAGCCCGCGATCTCGTCGGCGGTCTCGCCCTTCATCCGCATCAGCATCAGGAGCGCGCCGATGGCATGGGGATCGGCCTCGCCCGAGAGCATGAGCTGCATCGCATCGACCGCTTCCTCGCGGCTCAGCGAGCGCGACCGTCCGGGGCCGCGCCCCAGCGTGCGGACGTGGGCGCCAAGCGTCATTCCGCGGCCACCTTGGCCTGTGCCGCGGCGAGGATCGAGGCCAGCTCGGGCCGGCAGGAACCGCAATTGGTGCCCGCCTCCAGCACCGCGCCGATCTGTTCGACGCTGAGCAGCTCTTGCGTCTCGATGGCGGCGACGATGGTGTTGAGCCCGACATTGAAGCACGAGCACACCAGCGGGCCGGGATCGGGGCGGTCGGCGGGCGGCTGGCCGGTAAGGGCGTCGGGGGCCTCGGTGCCAGGCAGGGTGGCGAGGAAGTCGCGCTTGAGCGCCACCGGTTCGGGGCCTGCGAAGAGCGCCGCGATCAGCCGGTCGCCGTCGTGGAAGGCGATGCGGGCAACGCCGCGCCGGGCGTCGATCACGGTCTGGCAGGGCGCGTCGGGCAGTCCGAAGAGCGCGCGCGCCTCGGCCTCCCAGTCATCGGGCTGGGCTGCGGCGGCCAGCTCGGCGCGCCAGCCCGCACGGGTGCAGGCGCGGGCCCAGTAATCGGCGGTGGGGGTGATCTCGGTGGCGGACACGGCATAGCCGTACCATGCCGCGTCGAAGCGTGCCACCGCCGTGGTGCTGGCCTTGCTCTCGGGCTGGCCCGAGACCGGATCGGTGTTGGCGGCGACCAGCGCGTCGATGCGGGCCGAGGGCGCGGTCTCGCCGGTCCAGTGCATCGGCGCAAACACGTCGCCCGGTGCCACCGCATCGGTGATCCGCGCCCGCAGGATCGCCTTGCCCTGCGGGTTTTCGAGTCGCACCAGATCGGCGGGCGCGATGCCGAGGCGGCGCGCATCCTCGGGGTGGATCTCGAGGAAGGGCTCGGCGAGATGGGCGGCCAGCCGCGGTGAGCGGGCGGTGCGGGTCATGGTATGCCACTGGTCGCGGATGCGCCCGGTGTTGAGCCGGAAGGGAAACTCGGGGCAGGGTTCGGAAGCCGGGGGGCGATAGCGGATCGGCAGCATCCGGGCCTTGCCGTCGGGGTGGTAGAAACGTCCGTCGGCGAAGAAGCGGCCACCGTTGCGGGTGGCGCTGGCAGGCCAGCGGAAGGGCGCCATCGCCATGTATTCGCTGTCGCTGAGCTCGGCCTTGGCGGAGATGTCGAAATCGCGCCCGAGCGTGCCGGCAAGCCCTGAAAGGGCTGCGTATTCGCGGAAGATCTCGGCCGGGCAGGCATAGTCGAACGCCTCGCGCCAGCCCATGCGGCGGCCGACCTCGGCGAGGATCTCCCAGTCGGGCCGCGCCACGCCGGGCGCCGGCAGGGCGGCGCGCTGGCGGCTGATGGTGCGGTCGGAGTTGGTGACCGTGCCCTCCTTCTCGGCCCAGGCCGAGGCGGGCAGCAGCACATGGGCCAGCCGGGCGGTGTCGGTGGCGGCGGTGATGTCCGAGACCACGACGAAATCGCAATCGGCGATCGCCTTGGTGACCGCATCGGCATCGGGCATGGTGACGGCGGGGTTGGTGTGGATGATCCACAGCGCCTTGATGCGGCCGTCGCCGGCGGCGCGGAACAGGTCCACCGCCTTGAGCCCCGGCGCGTCGGCCATGCGCGGGCTGTCCCAGAATTCATGCACCGCGGCGCGGTGGTCAGCGTTCTCGATGTCGAGGTGACAGGCCAGCATGTTGGCCAGCCCACCGACCTCGCGCCCGCCCATGGCGTTGGGCTGGCCGGTGATCGAGAACGGCCCGCAGCCGGGGGTGCCGATGCGGCCCGTGGCGAGGTGGCAGTTAAGGATAGCGTTGACCTTGTCGCTGCCCGAGGTGGACTGGTTCACGCCCTGCGAATAGACGGTGACGACCTTTCCGGTGCCGATCCAGAGCTTGTAGAACGCCGCGAGCTGCGCCTCCGACAGCCCGGTGACGGTGTCGCGGTCGCTCGAGGCGGCGATCAGCGCCTCGTTGAAGCCCTGCACGGTGGCGAGGAATTCCTTGTCGAGCGCGCCGGCCTCGTGGATGGCGCAGAGCAGCCCGTTGAACAGCGCCGCATCGGTGCCGGCCTTGAGCGCGAGATGCATGTCGGCGCCATCGCAGGAGGCGGTGCGGCGCGGGTCGATGACCACGAGCTTGGTGCCGCGCGTCTTTCGTGCCGCGAGAATGCGCTGGTAGAGCACCGGGTGGCACCAGGCGAGGTTCGAGCCCACCAGCACGATCAGGTCGGCTTCCTCGAGATCCTCGTAGGTGCCGGGCACGGTGTCGGTGCCGAAGGCGCGGCGATGGCCGGCCACCGACGACGCCATGCAGAGCCGCGAGTTGGTGTCGATATTGGCGGCGCCGACATAGCCCTTCATCAGCTTGTTGGCGACGTAGTAATCCTCGGTCAGCAGTTGGCCGGAGACGTAGAAGCCCACGCTCTCCGGCCCGTGCTGCTCGATGGTCTCGCGAAAGCGCTGGGCGACGAGATCGAGCGCCTCGTCCCAGTTCGCCTCGCGGCCGTGCACGTGGGGAGAGAGCAGGCGCCCCTCCAGCCCCACGGTCTCGCCAAGGGCCGAGCCCTTGGAGCAGAGCTTTCCGAAATTCGCCGGGTGCTCCGGGTCGCCCCGCACCGTCAGCCCGCCCTGGCCGTCGGCCAGCAGGCGCACCCCGCATCCCACCCCGCAATAGGGGCAGGTCGAACAGATCTCGGAAACGCCCTGGTCTTTCATCACGCCGCACTCCGCCGGGAGACCGCCGCGCCGTCGAGCAGGATGCGCCCGTCCTCGAGCCGCACCGGGTAGGTGTCGATGCGGCCCTCGTCGGCGCCCTGCGCCTCGCCGGTGTTGAGGTCGAACACCCAGTTGTGCAGCGGGCAGGTGACCTTCTGGCCGTGCACGATGCCCTCCGAGAGCGGGCCCTGCTTGTGCGGGCAGGTGTTCGAGGCGGCAAACACCTCGGCGGTGTCGGTGCGGAAGATCGCCACGCAGCCGACCTCCGTCCTGACCAGCCGGGCGCCGCGCAGCGGCACGTCGTCGATATGTCCGATGTCGATCCAGCTCATTGGCCTGTCTCCGCTTGCGAGATGGGTGAGCCGCACCGAAGGCCGGGGCGGCACGTTTGGCGAGGGGCGGCGCTCATTCCGCCGCCTTCAGGGTGAGGTCGGCCAGCGGCTGGAAGCGGCGCGCGGCCTCCGGCTCTGCCCGCTCCGCCCAGGGATCGGTCTGGTAGACGCTTTGCGAGACGTCGAAACGCTCGACCAGCGCCCGGCGCTCGGTCTCGTCGGAGAGCACCTCCTTGACCCAGTCGAGCCCGACCTTGGCGACCCACTTGTAGGGCCGGTCGAGATACTTGGCGTGCTCGCGGTAGAGCTGCACGAAGGCGGTGGTCCACTCGATCGCCGCCTCCTCGGTGGGCACGTCGACGAGGCGTTCGGTCTCCTTCACGTCCATGCCGGCGGCCCCGGCGACGCCGATCTGGTAGCCGCTGTCGACGCAGATGATGCCGACATCCTTGCAGGTCGCCTCGGCGCAGTTGCGCGGGCAGCCCGAGACGCCGAGCTTGACCTTGTGCGGCGTCCACGAGCCCCAGAGCTTCTTCTCGAGCTTGATGCCGAGCCCGGTGCTGTCCTGCGTGCCGAAGCGGCACCAGTCGGAGCCGACGCAGGTCTTCACCGTGCGCAGACCCTTGGTGTAGGCGTGGCCCGAGACCATGCCGGCCTCGTTGAGATCGTGCCAGATCGCCGGCAGATCCTCTTTCTTGACGCCCAGAAGGTCGATGCGCTGGCCGCCGGTGACCTTGACGGTGGCGCCGTATTTCTCCGCCGCCTGCGCGATGGCGATCAGCTCCTGCGGCGTGGTCATGCCGCCCCACATGCGCGGCATCACGCTATAGGTGCCGTCCTTCTGGATGTTGGCGTGGTTGCGCTCGTTGACGAAGCGGCTTTGCGGATCGTCGGTATAGTCGAGCGGCCAGTCCGCCAGCAGGTAGAAGTTCACCGCCGGGCGGCAGACATGGCAGCCGTTGCGGGTCTTCCAGCCCAGCTCCTGCCAGACCGCCTCCTGCGATTTCAGCTCCTGCGCCTTGATCAGGCGGCGCACGTCCTCATGGGTGAGCTCGGTGCAGCCGCAGACCGGCTGCGCCGTGGGCAGCACGAACTCGTCGCCCAGCGTGACCGAGAGCACCTGCTCGACGAGCCCGGTGCAGGTGCCGCACGACGCGCTGGCCTTGGTGGTGGCCTTGATCGCCCCGAGATCGGTGGCGCCGCCTTCGATGGCGGCCACGATATCGCCCTTGCATACGCCGTTGCAGCCGCAGATCTCCGCCTCAGGCGGCAATGCTGCAACGGCTGACAGAGGGTCCGCGGAGGCACCCCCCTGATAGGACGGCCCGAAGATCAGCGTCTCGCGCATCTCCGAGATGTCTGTGCCGTCCTTGATCAGCCCGAAGAACCAGTTGCCGTCGGCGGTGTCGCCATACATCACCGCGCCGACCAGCTTGTCCTGCTCGATCACGAGGCGCTTGTAGATGCCTCGGGCGGGGTCACGATAGACGATGTCCTCGCGACCCGGGCCGTCGTCGAAATCGCCCGCCGAAAACAGGTCGCAGCCGGTGACCTTGAGCTTGGTCGAGAGCTCGCGCATGGCGAAGGTCTCTTCTTCGCCGAGCAGCGTCTTGGCCAGAACCTTGGCCTGATCGTAGAGCGGTGCCACGAGGCCGAAGAGGTTGCCCTCATACTCGACGCATTCGCCCACGGCAAAGACATCCGGCGTCTCGGTGCGCATCTGCGCGTCGACCTTGATGGCGCGGCCGCAGGCGATGCCGCTGTCTTGCGCCAGCTTCACCGCCGGGCGGATGCCCACCGCCATGCAGACGATGTCGCAGGGCAGCTCGGTGCCGTCGGCGAGGTTGACCTGCTCGGCCTTGCCGTTGCCCACGATCTCCTTGGTCGAGGCTTCGAGCAGCACGGTGATGCCGCGGCGCTCGAGGTCCTTTTTCAGCAGGTAGCCCGCCGCCGGATCGAGCTGGCGCTCCATCAGGTGCGAGGCGATGTGCAGCACGGTGACCTCCATGCCGCGCAGCCGCAGCGCCGCCGCCGCCTCGAGCCCGAGCAGGCCGCCACCGATGACCACGGCCTTGGAGCCGGGTTTGCCGGCGGCCTCGGTCATCGCGGTGGTGTCCTCGAGGTCGCGGAAGGCGACCACGCCGGGCAGGTCATGGCCTGGACAGGGGATGATGAAGGCCGAGGACCCGGTGCCGAAGACCAGCTTGTCATAGGCCACTTCGCCCTTCTCGCCGACCACGACCTTGCGCGCGGTGTCGACGCTCAGGACCTTTTCGCCGAACCGGCAGGTGACCTTGTTGGCGCCGTACCAGTCGTCGTCATGGGTGACGATCTCGGCAAAGCTCTTTTCGCCCGAGAGCACTGGCGAGAGCATGATGCGGTTGTAGTTGCCGCGCGGTTCGGCGTTGAAGAGCGTGATCTCGAAGGCGCCGGGATCGGCGTCGAGCAGGTGTTCGAGCAGTCGGCCAGAGGCCATGCCTGCTCCGATGACGACGAGTTTCTGCATCTCTGCGGCTCCTCTCAGACGTACCATGCGACGATGTGGGCGATCTCGCCCGCATCAAAGATCGGCAGGGCGACGAGGGTTTCGTAACCCTCGGTGAGGCCCGGCTTGCCGGTGACGATCAACGGCAGGCCGGTGGCGAGCACCTTGCCGATATTGCCCTGGTTGGCGTTGACCCGGCGCGGCGGCTCCTGCGTGTCGTCGGTCCAGAGCGGGCCCTCGCGCTCGCAGATGCCGTCGGCGAGGATCGCGGCGACCTCGCGGCCGACCTTGACCGGGCGCGAGTCCCAGATCTCGAAGCGGCGCGCGATCGGCGTGCCGCGGGCCGAGAGCAGGGTGAGCACGAAGCTCTTGTCCTGCGGCACCGGGATCGGCAGGCCGAGCCCGGTGGTCAGCCCCGCCTTGCCGGCGCTGTCGGCGCGGATGAAGCGGTAGCCGGAGCCGAGATCGCGGAACAGCATCGGCGTGCTGGCCGACCAGACGCCGCCCGGCAGGCCCTGGCCGCGCGGGAAATGCGTGTGCTGGGAGACCCATTCGAAATGCTTGGCGGCGCCGTAATAGCCATCATCCAGCATCAAGAGCCCGTCTTCCTCGTGCCAGACCTCGATGGCGCCGGTGCGGTTTTCATCATCACCGCAGAGCACCACGAGAACCGCCTTGAGCTGGGCGTCGTTGAACACCGGGATTGCCACTGCCGAGGTCAGCCCGGCTTCGGCGGCGGCTTCGATGCGCTTGAAATACGAGCCGTCGAAGCCCTTGAGCACCACCGGGCGCTCCTCGGCCCAGGCCTTGCCCGGCAGGCCTTCGCCCTTGCCGAAGCTGATCGCGCGGGTGGCCTCCTCGAAGGCCGAAAGCGCGCCGTAGTTGCCCGTGGCGAGGACCAGCCGGTCCCCCTCGGGCACCCAGATCTCGGTGACCTGGATGAAGGTCTTCACGGGTGCGTCAAGAACGGTGTCCATGATCGTGCCCCCTTGTCCTAGAGGTTTGCATCTGTCGCGCCCCGGCATCACGCGGGAGCGCCTGCCTTTCAGGCGGCTTTCTTCTTCTCGGCCTTGGCCTCGGACTTGCCGTGTTTGCCGTGCTCGTACTCCTCGAGGAAGTTCAGCACCTGCTCGCGGTAGAGGTAGTAATCCGGGTGCTCGAGCAGCGCCTTGCGGGTGCGCGGCCGGGGCAGGTCGACATCGACGATCTTGCCGATGGTGGCCTGCGGGCCGTTGGTCATCATCACCACGCGGTCGGCCAGCAGGATCGCCTCGTCGACATCGTGGGTGACGCAGATCGCGGTCACCTTGGTGCGCGACCAGACCTCCATCAGCACCTCCTGCAACTCCCAGCGGGTGAGGCTGTCGAGCATCCCGAAGGGCTCGTCGAGCAGCAGCAGCTTGGGCGAGAGGGCAAAGGCGCGGGCGATGCCGACGCGCTGCTTCATGCCGTTCGACATGTCGGCAGCGCCCTTGTCCATCGCATCGGCGAGGCCGACGCGCTCGAGATAGTACTCGACCACCTCCTGGCGCTCGGCCTGGGAGGCCTTGGGATAGACCTTGTCGACCCCGATGGCGCAGTTCTCGCGGGCGGTGAGCCACGGGAACAGGTTGGGCGACTGGAACACCACCGCACGCTCGGGGTCGGCGCCCTCGACATGGCGGCCATCAAGACGGATGCCGCCCTTGGAGATGCTGTTGAGGCCGGCTGCCATGGTCAACACGGTGGACTTGCCGCAGCCCGAATGGCCGATCAGCGAGATGAACTCGCCCTTGTTGACCTTGAGGTTGAAGTCCTCGACCACCGTGAGCGGGCCCTTGGGGGTGGGGTAGATCTTGTGCAGCTGCGAGAAGTCGAGGAAGCGCTCCTCGATCATGCCTTCCTGCGCCTTGGCGACCGCCGCCGGCACATCCGCCGCGATGCCGTGGATCGGGGTCACGTCGGGCAGGTTGCGGCTGCCCTCGGTCTTGGCCTCGATGCCCACGTCCATCAGGTAGGTGGTGACCTCGGCGCGCAGGCGCTTGAAGGTCTCGTCATGGTTCATCTCGCCGCGATCGCGGGGGCGCGGAATGCTCACCGGGAACTCGGTGCCGAGCGTGCCGTCGGGGTTCAGCGCGATGATGCGGTCGGCCAGCATGATCGCCTCGTCGACATCGTTGGTGATCAGCACGCAGGTCTTCTTGTCCTGCTCCCAGATCTGCTCGATCTCGTCGGCGAGATTGGCGCGGGTCAGCGCGTCGAGCGCCGAGAGCGGCTCGTCGAGCAGCAGCACTTCGGGGCTCATGGCCAGCGCGCGGGCGACGTTGACGCGCTGGCGCATGCCGCCCGAGAGCTCTGCCGGGCGCCGCGTGGTGGCGTGGCTGAGCCCGACCATCTTGACGTATTTGGCGACGGTGGCCTCCTTCTCGGCCTTGGGCATCTTGGGGAAGACGCTGTCGAGCGCGAGCTGCACGTTGCCGTTCACCGTGAGCCACGGCATCAGCGAATAGTTCTGGAAGATCACGCCGCGCTCGGGGCCGGGGCCCTCGATCTCGGCGCCCTTGAAGGTGACGCGGCCCTTGGAGGGCTTTTCGAGCCCGGCCATCAGGTTGATCAGCGTGGTCTTGCCGCTGCCGGAGAAGCCCAGGAGCACGAGGAACTCGCCCTCCCGGACCTCGAGGTCGATGCCTTTCAGCACATCGGTCTTGTGGGTGCCTTCGCCGAAGCTTTTCGAGACGTTGTCGAACTTGAGAATGCTCATGGATTTGTCTCCTGACGGGCCCGGTTCAGCGGTTGTTCGAGAAGGTGAAGAGCGATTGCAGGGCGAACATCACGCGATCGAGCAGGAAGCCGATGATGCCGATGGTGAACACCGCGACCATGATCTTGGCGAGCGACGAGGAGGAGCCGTTCTGGAACTCGTCCCAGACGAACTTTCCGAGGCCGGGGTTCTGGGCCAGCATTTCCGCGGCGATCAGCACCATCCAGCCAACCCCGAGCGACAGGCGCAGGCCGGTGAAGATCAGCGGCAGGGCCGAGGGCAGCACCAGCTTGGTGATCTTGGTCCAGGTGTTCATCTTGAGCACCTTGGAGACGTTGACCAGATCCTTGTCGATCGAGGCCACGCCGAGCGCGGTGTTGATCAGGGTCGGCCACAGCGAGCACAGCGTCACGGTGATCGCCGAGATCAGGAAGGACTTGGAGAACAGCCCGTCATTGGTGGCCACCGCGGCGGAGATGATCATCGTCACGATGGGCAGCCAGGCCAGCGGCGAGACCGGCTTGAAGATCTGCACCAGCGGGTTGATGGCCGAGTTGGCGTAAGGAGAGAGGCCGGCGAGGATGCCCAGCGGGATCGCCACGCAGGAGCCGATCAGGAAGCCGAAGAACACCGTCTTGATCGAGGTCCAGATCTGCTCGTAATAGCTCGGCGCGCCGGTATACGCGATGTCCTTGACCTGGTCGGCCTTGCCCGCGGCGATGAGCTTCTCGTTGCGCGCCGCCACCATGGTCTCGAACTTGGCTTTCTTGGCGGCCTTGGCCTGCGCGTCCTCGTGCAGGAGCACCGCCTCGTGCCAGACCTGCGCCGGACCGGGGACCGCGCCGAGCGAGGTCTCGACCCTTGGCGCCAGCGTGCCCCAGAGCAGCAGGAAGCCCGCGATGGCCAGAAGCGGCACGCCCAGCAGCAGCCAGATGTCCTTCATCTGGGCCTTGGGGTTGTCGCCGGCGGCGGCTTTCAGGATCGGGGTGATCCATGCGAGGCCGAGGACGCGGAACCAGGCGTCGGCCTTGTTGATGCGGGTGAAGAGGCGCGCCCGGCGGGCTTCGCGCTCGGCCTCACGGGCGTAGTCTGGATCGACGGTTGTCATCTGAGGAGTCCTCGGCGGTTGGATGGATCGGTCCGGTGAGCGGCGCTCGCGCCGGGGGCGCATCGCCCCACCCACCGTCCCGCAGTCTGTCTCGGAAGCTGTCTCGGGAGGAGGTGGCGGAGGCACCCGGGAGGTGCGTCCGCCATGCATTTGCCGTTTCCTCAGGGTGCGCCCGGAGGGCACATCCCCGAAGGGAAATCAGCCCTGGATCTCGTTGCCCACGACCTTCTGCTCACCTTTCAGGCCGATCGGCAGGCTTTCGAGATAGCCGTTGGGGGTGCGGCCGTCATAGGGGATGCCGTCGATGATGTCGGCAGCCGGGGTCGCGTCCTTGTAGCCGTCGCTGTCCCAGGGGAAATCGGCCTCGTTGGCGAGACCCTCGTCGACCAACGCGCGGGCGGCCTCGAGGTAGATCTCGGGCTTGTAGACCGACTTGGCGACCTCGTCGTACCAGCTATCCGGCTTGGCCTCGGCGATCTGGCCCCAGCGGCGCATCTGGGTCAGGTACCAGACCGCGTCGGAGTAGAACGGGTAGGTGGCGTTGTAGCGGAAGAACACGTTGAAATCGGGAACCTCGCGCTTGTCGCCCTTCTCGTATTCGAAGGTGCCGGTCATCGAGTTGGCGATCACCTCGGCATCGGCGCCCACGTATTCCGGCTGCGACAGCATCTCGACCGCTTCCATGCGGTTGGCGTTGTCATTCTCGTCGAGCCACATGGCGGCGCGGATCAGCGCCTTGACCACGGCCTTGGTGGTGTTGGGGTTCTCTTCCGCGAAATCGGCGGTGATGCCGAAGACCTTCTCGGGGTTGTTCTTCCAGAGCTCGTAATCTGTGATCACCGGCACGCCGATGCCCTTGAACACCGCGGCCTGGTTCCACGGCTCACCGACGCAATAGCCGTAGATCGTGCCGGCCTCGAGGGTGGCGGGCATCTGCGGCGGCGGGGTCACCGAGAGCAGAACGTCGGCGCCGATCTGGCCGGTGACGTTCTCGGGCGAGTAGTAGCCGGGCTCGAGACCACCGGCGGCGAGCCAGTAGCGCAGCTCGTAATTGTGGGTCGAAACCGGGAAGACCATGCCCATGTTGAAAGGCTTGCCCTCGGAGCGGTACTTCTCGACCACCGGCGCCAGCGCCTCCGCCGAGATCGGGTGCTGCGGCAGGCCGTCTTCGTTGGTCGGGATGTTGGGCTTCATCTCTTCCCAGACGGCATTGCTGACGGTGATGCCGTTGCCGTTCAGATCCATCGAGAAGGGCGTGATGATATGCGCCTCGGTGCCGTAGCCGATGGTGGCGGCGAGCGGCTGCCCGGCCAGCATGTGGGCGCCGTCGAGCTGGCCGCCGATCACGCCGTCGAGCAGAACCTTCCAGTTGGCCTGTGCCTCGAGCGTCACGAACAGTCCCTCGTCGAGGAAGTAGCCCTGCTCGTAGGCCACCGCGAGCGGCGCCATGTCGGTCAGCTTGATGAAGCCGAAGGTCAGTTCATCCTTTTCGAGATCCTGCGCGAGCAGGGGAGAGGAGAGCGCCGTGGTGGCGGTAAGTGCGAGGAGAAGGTTCTTCATTCGTCCGTTCCGTCCCTTGGAGATGCCCGGTGAAACGCCCGGGCAGAAAAACAAAAAAAGCCGCCGACTGATCGCGACTCTGGAGGAGGTCGCGGCAGTCGAGCGGCTTTGCTCGGATATCCCAAACGCTGGGAGAATTTCGGGAGCGGCGCGCCATTGCGCTGCTCGTGACCCTTCTATGACGGCAACTCCCGGATCCGATCAATTGAAAATGTCACCTTGGGGTCATGTTTAACCGGGTGGTCAATTTTCAGATGCTGCATCTGCATAAAAAGGCGGCGTCAGTGCGCCGAGGGCTCGAAAATGCGGCCGTCGAAGAACGAATCCGGCCCGAGGAAGAGCCGTCCCGATGTCGAGGCCACGGCGGTCTCCTCCGAGAGCGCGCCCTCCATCTTCGACGACGCGCCGGGCAGCTCGGCCCGGGTCGGCGCCAGCGCCTCGCGGAAGAGGTCGCTGCGGAACACCGCGCGCGCGGCACGCGCCGCGGTGGGCCGGTCGAGCCCGGTGCGCGCGGCGAGCTGCAACCCGATCCACTCCGCCTGGCTGCGCCACGGGAAGGTGGCGGCGCCGTGGTGGAACTCGACGAAGCCCGGCACGTGGCGCTCCTCGCCCTGGGCCGAGATCACCAGCCGGCCGTTCAGCGCCCGGTCGAGGATCTCGGCCGGCAGGTCGAGGTATTCCTTGCGGCTGAGCAGCTCGGCAGCAAGCGTCGGCGATCCGGGCTCGGCCAGCCAGCGCCCGGCGCGCCAGACCGCGCGGATCAACCGGCCCAGCAGGTCGGGCTCGGCGCTCGCCCAGTCGCTGCGCACCGCCAGCACCTTCTCGGGGGCGAAGCGCCAGATCGCGCTGCCGGGCAGCAGCAGCGTGCCGACGCCGTTCTCCACCGCGATCGAGCCCCAGGGCTCGCCGACGCAGAAGGCGTCGATCTCGCCGGCCTGCATGGCATCGGCCATGAGCGAGGGCGGCACGGTGCGGATGTCGACGCTCTGCGGGGCCGGCAGCCCCAGCGCCGAGAGCCAGTAGTAGAGCAGCTCCGCATGCATCGAGAACGGGAAGGGCACGCCCAGGCGCAGCGGCTGGTCGGCCACGGCGATCAGCGCCTCGCCGGCGGTGCGGGCATTATTGAAGGCGAAGTCGTGGCCATGTTCGCGCAGCCGAGCGGCCAGCGCGTTGCTCACCCCGATGACATTGCCGTTCACCCCCAGCACCGAGACCGCCGAGAGCGCCGTGCCGGTTCCACCGAGCCCCAGCGCCGACGCCACAGGGACCGGCGAGAGCATGTGCGCCGCCTCGACCCGGCCGAAGCTCAGCATGTCGCGCACCGACGACCACGATGGCGCCCGGCGCAGCTCGAGCGCGATGCTCTCCTCGGCGGCAAAGCCCATTTCATGCGCCACGATCAGCGGCGCGGCATCGATCAGGGGCAGGAAGCCCACGGACAGGGTCGCAGCGATCATCCCAGAAGCCCCGCCGCCGTCACCAGCGCCGCGGCCACCTCGGCCACGCGCTTGCCCTGATCCATCGCGGTCTTGCGCAGCAGCGCATAGGCCTCGTCCTCATCGACCCCGCGCGCCTTCATCAGCATACCCTTGGCGCGGTCGATCATCTTGCGCTCTTCCAACGCGCGCTTGGTTTCGGCCAACTCGGTGCGCATCCGCTGGAACATGCGAAAGCGCGCGATGGCGGCATCCATGATCGGCTTCACCCGCTGCGGTTTCATGCCGTCGACCACGTAGGCCGAAACGCCCGCCTCGATGGCGGTGTCGGTCAGTCCCTCGCCGTCGCGGTCGACGAACATCGCCACGGGCCGGTCGAGCGGCCCTGAGGCCAGCGCGAGCTCTTCGAGCGTGTCGCGCGACGGGCTTTCCACGTCGATCAGCACCACGTCCGGGCTCAGCGCCTGGATCTTGCGGGCGAGGCCAGTGGGCTCGGAGATGACGTGAATGTCGTAGCTGCCCGCATCCCGCAGGCTGTCGACGATGAGAATGGCGCGGTCGCGGTCAGGCTCGACCACGACGATGGAGAGGGAGGCACTCATGGGCTCAGGAACAGCAGCGTTGTGGTGGGAAGTAAAGCTGGCCGATGGGGGTGGTGCCCTCGAAAAAGGCACTTTGCCCGTTTTCTGGGCGGTGGTCCCTTGCACATGCCCTGTGCAGGGCCGGGGCTTTCGGTGCAGGCCGCAGGACCTATGTTGCCGGACGACACAAGGGAGCACGCAATGGAACTCGGACTCTACACTTTCGGCGATGTCGGCAAGAACCCGGTGACCGGTGAAACGGTCGACGCGCAGAAGCGGCTCAGGGAGCTGGTCGCGGAGATCCGTCTGGCCGACGAGGTCGGGCTCGACATCTTCGGACTGGGTGAGCACCACCGTCCGAACTACGCCATCTCTTCGCCCGCCACGGTGCTGGCCGCGGCCGCCTCGGTGACCGAGAACATCCGCCTGAGCTCGGCCGTCTCGGTGCTGAGTTCGGACGATCCGATCCGCGTGTTCCAGCAGTTTGCCACGCTCGACAACCTCTCCGGCGGGCGCGCCGAGCTGATGGTGGGGCGGGGCAGCTTCATCGAGAGCTTCCCGCTCTTCGGCTATGATCTCGACGATTACGGCGATCTGTTCGAGGAAAAGCTCGCCATGCTGCTGGCGATCAACGAACGGGAAAAGCTCAACTGGCCCGGCACGAAGCACACGCCCAAGGTCTCGGGGCTCGGGGTCTATCCGCGCCCGGTGAACGACCAGCTGCCGGTCTGGATCGCCGCCGGTGGCACGCCGCAAAGCATGGTGCGGGCGGGCGCGCTGGGCACGCCTTTGGCGCTGGCGATCATCGGCGGCGAGCCGCGCCGCTTTGCGCCGCTGGCCGATCTCTACCGCCGCGCCGCCGATCAGGCCGGCAATGCCGACAAGGCGCGGGTGTCGCTCAACGTGCACGGCTTCGTGGGTGAAGATGGCAAGGCGGCAGCCGACCTGTTCTACCCGGCGCAGAAGGCGGTGATGGACCAGCTTGGCCGCGAGCGTGGCTGGGGCCCGCAGAGCCGCGCGCAATACGATGCGTCCTGTGGTCCCGAAGGCGCGATGTTCGTCGGCGCGCCCAACCAGGTGGCCGACAAGATCCTCGGCCTGCGCGAAGACCTGGGCTTTGACCGGGTCACCATCCAGATGGGGATCGGGGTGATCGACCACGCCGACATGATGAAAGCGATCGAGGTGCTGGGCACCAAGGTCGCGCCGTTGCTGCGGCAGGGCTGAGGCGCTTGGCGAGCTGAGCCCGGGCCTCCACCGCTCGAAGGTGGCCCGGCTCAGGCGCCCCAGGTCTTGCGCAGCACGCGCATCCAGTTGCGCCAGCAGAGCTTCTCCATCAGCGCCTCGTCCACGCCGTGTGCGCGCATCGCGGCGCGCAGGGCGGGGAGACCGGCGCAATCGACGATATCGTTGGGCACCAGCGCGCCGTCGAAATCCGAGCCGAAGCCCAACCGGTCCTCGCCGAGGATGCCGATCAGGTGGTCGAGATGGCGCATCATCTGCTCGAGCGGCACGTCGGCCTTCATCTGCCCGTCGCTGCGCAGGAAGGCAGAGGCGAAGTTGATCCCCACCATGCCGTCGCTCTCGGCGATCATCTCGAGCTGCCGGTCGGTGAGGTTGCGGCTGTGCGGCGTCACCGCCCATGCGTTGGAGTGCGTTGCGACCAGCGGCGCGTCGCTGATCGCCGCCACATCGTTGACGCCTTTCTCGTTGAGGTGGCTGAGATCGACCATGATCTTCAGCGCGTTGCACTCGCGGATCAGCCGCTTGCCATGATCGGTGAGGCCGGGACCCGTGTCGGGACCGGAGGGGAAGGCGAAGGGCACGCCGTGGCCGAAGATCGTCGGGCGCGACCACACCGGCCCCAGCGAGCGCAGCCCGCGCGCGTGCAGCGCGTACAGTTGCTCGAGCCCGGGATCGATCCCTTCGGCGCCCTCGATGTGCATGATCGCGGCCATGGTGGGGCCGAACAGCGCCGCCTCGAGCGCGTCCACCGTGCGACAAAGCGTGACCGCGCCGGCGCGCTCCAGCGCCTCGAGCGCGGCGATGCCTTTGATCGTCACGTCGCGGCCTTCGGCCTCGGGCAGCATCAGCGGCAGCGGCAGGTCGTATTGCGGCTGGTTCATGTCGTCGGGCGAGGTGCCGGGCACCGGCGGCGAGGGCACGAAGACCGCGAAGAACCCGCCGCCCAGCCCGCCGGCCTGCGCGCGCGGCAGGTCGATATGTCCGTCGGGCAGGCCCGCAGCCACACCCTCGGGGGTGACGTCGCCGCGCAGCAGGCGCAGCACGAGGTCGTTGTGTCCGTCAAAGATCGGGGGCGTGGTGGCGGCGTCGGTCATGCGGGGAGGGGCTCCGGTTTGGCGTGCGCCAGAGATGACACCGGATGCCGTTCGCATGCAAGCGGTGCACCGCCGTGCGACGGAGGCGCCGGGGGCGTCAGCCGATCAGATAGGCGTAGGCCAGCACCCAGAGCGGTAGCACCACGAGCGCGACGAGCATGTAGCCGCCATTCCAGCGCAGCCCGACGGTGCGCGCGCTGACATTGCCGAACGATCCCACCAGCAGCGTGGTGGCGGTGAAGGGTGAGCTGATGCCCCCCAGCGCCCAGCCCGCGGTGATCGCGGTGACCAGCGCCACCGGCGAGACCCCAAGCTGGTCTGGCGTCGGCAGTAGCGGCGCGATCAGGGTCACCGCCAAGATCGGGTTCATCGCGAACTGCCCGGCCAGCGGGATGATCCAGACCAGCCCCGCCAGCACCAGCCAGTGCGGCAGGTCCTCGGGGTGGAAGCCCGAGGCCTTGACGATGGGCGCCAGCAGCGGCGCGCCGACGGTGCCGATATAGCCCGCCATCATCAGCAGCAGCACCTCGCCGCGATAGCCCGGCATGTCGTGGAAGGCGTAGGTTCTGAGCCGCGCGCCCAGCGGTGCGCCGCCGCCGCGCGCCTGCAGCGCGGTCCAGACCAGCGCCATCACCGGCACGATCAGCAGCACCAGTCCGATCACCCGGATGCCGGTGAGCGCGCCGAAGATCAGCACGCTGGTCACGAGGATCGCCAACAGCCCCACGAGCGGCAGCATCAGCGCCCATGTGCCGTGGGGCTTGGCGCGCGGCCGTGGCGGGTGCGTGAGCTTGGGCTTGAAGATCGTGTCGAGCCCCCAGCCGATGCCGGTCATCAGCAGCGCCGTGCCGAGTGCGGGCAGCACCACGGTTTCCCAGCTGGTGGCGGGGATCAGCGCCGTCGAGATGGCGATGGCGAAGGACAGCGGCGACCACGGCAGCGAGGTGACGAAGCCGCGCTGGATCGCCAGCAGCATACGACGGCGGCGGTGATTGCGGATCTCCTCGTCGGGCTCTTCCTGTGCTGCGGCGGTGGCGAGGCTGCCGAGCAGCGCGATGGCCCCGTAATTGAGCAGCAGCGCGAAGGCGGTGCCACCGGTGGTGAGCGCAAGGTAGCGCCGCCCGGGCGGCTGCTCGGCGAGAAAGGTGCCGCTGGCACGGATCGCCGCCGACGGCTCGGCGGCGCTGCGCAGGGTGGCGAGCGCGGTGAAGAAGGCGGCGATGAACGAGGCTTGGTGAAAGGCCTTGGCCACGGTGCCCTGCCAGTCTCCGCCCTGCCAGATCAGCGCGCCGGTCAGCGCCAGCGCGACGTAGACAAAGGCTTTGCGGTTGGCCCGCACCCGGAAGAACAGCACCGCGATCAGCGCCACCATCAGCAGGTCCACCAGCGGCTCCTGCACCGTGGTGCCAAGCCATTCGCGGATGATCACCAGCCCGGTGACGAGGATCATGAGCAATCCGGCGAAGCGGTCGAGACGGTGGGCAGCAGGGGCGGCGCCCTGCTCCGGGGAATGTCGCATGAGGCGGTCCGGGGCCTTTTCCTTGCAGTCGCCGAACAACGAGCCGCGCCGCGCGAGGCGTCGGGATCGCCGGGTATTTCGGGATCTTTTACCCCGGACCCCGTTCAAATCGCAATCTTCGGGGCTATGCGATATGGGCGCTCCCGCCATGCCGGTATGTCATGAAAGCTTCATTCCCGGTTGATCTTAGCGACATGGAAGCGTCACGAACCCGATACGCTCGCCGCCCTATACGGCACCCGGAACAGGACAACCGGGGGACACATGCTCGTCGTAGACCAGCTGACCAAGCGCTTTGGCGCCAATACTGCCGTGGACAACGCGAGCTTCACCGTCGACCGACCGAAGATGATCGGCATCATCGGACGGTCTGGCGCTGGGAAGTCGACCTTCCTGCGCATGATGAACCGTCTCACCGACGCGACCGAGGGCGAGCTCCGCTTCGAGGGCCGCAACGTGCTCGCGCTGAAGGGCGCCGAGAAGCGGGCGTGGCAGTCGGACTGCGCGATGATCTTCCAGCAGTTCAACCTCGTGCCGCGCATGGACGTGGTCTCGAACGTGCTGCACGGCACGCTGGCGAAACGCCCGGCGCTGTCGACGGTGTTCAACCTCTACCCGCGCGAGGACATCCACCGCGCCATCGACATTCTCGAGCGTCTGGGCATCGCCGATCACGCCGCCAAGCGCGCCGAGGCGCTCTCGGGCGGTCAGCAGCAGCGCGTCGCCATCGCGCGGGCGCTGATGCAGGATCCCAAGGTGATCCTCGCCGACGAGCCCATCGCCTCGCTCGACCCGATGAACGCACAGATCGTCATGGAGGCGCTGCGCCGCATCCATGACGAGGATGGCCGCATGGTCATCGCCAACCTGCACACGCTCGACACCGCGCGGCGCTATTGCGACCGGGTGATCGGGATGCGCGACGGGCGCATCGTCTTTGACGGCACGCCCGAGCAGCTCACCACCGGTGTCGCCCGCGACATCTATGGGGCGGGGGCAGACTTTTCCGAGGACGCCACCTCCACCGAAATCCGCGATCCTGTGGCCGAGACGGAAATCCGTCAGGCCGAGGTCGCAATCTAAGAGCTTCCAACGGGCCCACGGGACGGGCCTTTCAATCCGAAAAAGGGGAAGAACCATCATGAAAAAGCTCATCGCGGCCGCTCTGGCCACCACTGCGCTCTGCTCCGCTGCCTCGGCACAGGAGATCACCGAATTCCGTCTCGGCATCCTTGGCGGCGAGAACGCTCAGGACCGTCTGGCCTCCAACCAGTGCTACGCCGAGAAGATCGCCAGCGCGCTCGGCGTCGAGGTGAAGATCTTCACCCCGGCGGACTACAACGGCGTGATGCAGGGCCTGCTCGGCGGCACCATCGACGCGGCCTGGATGGGCGCCTCTTCCTATGCCGGCACCTTCATCGCCGACCCCGAAGCGGTCGAGCCGGTGCTGGTCAAGCAGAACGAGGACGGCTCGATCGGCTACTACTCGATCGGTTTCGCCCGCGCCGACAGCGGCATCACCTCGCTCGAGGACCTGCAGGGCAAGGAGTTCGGCTTCGGTGATCCCAACTCGACCTCCGGCTACCTGATCCCGTCGATCGAGATCGCCGAGGCCGGCTACTCGATGCAGCCCGGCGACTACTTCTCCGACGTGGTGTTCACCGGCGGTCACGAGCAGACCATCGTCGCGGTCAACAACGGCGACGTCGATGCCGGCGTGACCTGGGCCGATGGCCAGGGCGCATGGGAAGATGGCTACAACTCGGGCGCCCTGCGCCGCGCCACCGATGCCGGCCTCGTCGACATGAACGAGCTGGTGCAGATCTGGCAGTCGAAGATCATCCCCGAGGGTCCGTTCGTGCTGCGCAAGGCGCTGCCGCAGGACGTCAAGGACGCCGTCATCGAGCTGACCGCGAACCTCTGGGAAGAAGATCCCGACTGCGCCTACGGCGTGGCCGCCGGCGACGCCAAGGATTTCATCCCGGTGACGCATCAGGAATACGAGTCGATCGTCTCGGCCCGCCGTTCCAAGATCAACTGATCATCCGATCCCTCTCGGGCCCGCGTCTTCGCGGGCCCGTTTCCGTTTTCCCGGACACGACCATGACACGCGATCCCGGCGCCCTTGCGGCGGCGCGGTGACGGCCATCCGTCAGGCAGGACACGACCCCCATGATGCATTCCGACCCTCCCTTCGACACGCGCGCGCATTACATGGCGCTGATGGCGCGAAAGCGGCTCTATGGCGGCATCGTGCTGGCGATCTTCGTGGCGCTCATGGTGTCCGGCTTCATCCTGACCAATGACCGCAACGCCGGCGGCTTCTGGGACGGTCTGCCGCAGATCTTCGATTTCCCCGCCGCCGTTCTGGCCGACACGATCCCCAAGCTCGACCGGCTGCCGGGGCATTTCCTGCGCTACTTCCCCTCGCTGATGGAGACCGTCAACATCGCCGCCGTCTCGACCCTGATCGGGGCCGGCCTCGCGATGCTGCTGTCGCTGCTCTCGACCCGCGGGCTGGCGCGCTGGCCGCGGCTGATCCCGCTGTTCCGGCGCATCATGGACATCATGCGCGCGATCCCCGAGATCGTCGTGGCGCTGGTGCTGATCTTCGTGCTGGGCGGCGGCCCGGTGCCGGCGATGATCGCCATCGCCTTCCACACCGCCGGGGCGCTGGGCAAGCTGTTCTCGGAGGTCAACGAGAACGCCGATCTCAAGCCCGTCGAAGGGCTGCAATCGGTCGGCGGCACCTGGTTCCAGCGCATGTGGCTGGGCGTCGTGCCGCAGGTCTCGCCGAACTATTTCAGCTATGCGCTGCTGCGCTTCGAGATCAACATCCGCGCCTCTGCCATCCTTGGCTTCGTCGGCGCCGGCGGCATCGGCTACGACCTGCGCAACGCCATGGCCTGGGGGCAGGGGCGCTTTGACGAGGCCGCCGCGATCTTCATCCTGCTGTTCCTGACCATCGTGGTGTTCGACCAGCTCTCGAGCCATGTCCGCAACGCGATGATCGCGAAGAAAGGAGGCCACTGATGGCCGACGCCGCCCTCTACGCCTCTGCCGACCGCCTGTTCGCGCGCAAGAAGCTCTTCGCCTTCGGCCTGCCGGTGCTGGTTCTGGTCTACCTCGTCTACATCGTCTTCGCCTTCGACCTTCCGGGTCTTGCCGAGCGTGCCCGCATGGACAACGCCCGCACGCTGCTGTCGGACGTCTGGAGCTACAAGACCCATGTCACCCAGGACAACCGCTCCGGCGAGGTCGAGGTCGCCATCGAAGGCGAGCGCCGCGGCACCTATGCGCCCGGCACCGAGCCCGACTGGGTCTCGATCGACGCGGCCGGCACGGTGGTGGATCTCGAGGACGGTCACGTGGTGCGGTTCCTGCCCGGCGGCGGCTTCGCCTATGAGGTGCCCGATTTCGGCCTGATCGAGGCTCGGATGGACGGGCGCGCGGTGGTGTCGAACCTCGAGGGAGAGACGCTGCCCGAGTGGATCTCGGCCTCGCGCACCCGCTTTCAGGTCGAGACCTCGCATGGCCGGGTCTCGCTGACTCGCAACCGCACCGAGCTGTTCCGCTACTTCCCCGGTTGGGAGCTGTTCTTCTTCACGCTCGACAGCCCGTATTACGGCCACGGCGTTTTCGAGATCGCCTTCGGAGACCGCATCGACCCCGAGCGCGGCAACCTCGCCGGGGCGTGGCAGGATTTCTGGAACAACGCCATGTGGCGCCACGGCGATGTGGCATGGGCGCTGTTCGAGACCATCCTGATGGCCTTCCTCGGCACTTTCGGCGCGGCCATCGTGGCGCTGCCGCTGGCCTTCCTCTCGGCCAAGAACTTTGCGCCGCTGGTGGCGGTGCGCTTCGCCATGCGCCGGGTGTTCGACTTCCTGCGCGGTGTCGACGGGCTGATCTGGACCATCGTGCTCAGCCGCGCCTTCGGGCCGGGGCCGATGACCGGCGCGCTGGCGATCCTGCTCACCGACACCGGCAGCTTCGGCAAGCTGTTCTCGGAGGCGCTGGAAAACGTCGACGGCAAGCAGATCGAAGGCGTCGCCTCCACCGGTGCGCGACCCGTGCTGCGCTACCGCTTCGGGGTGATCCCGCAGATCACGCCCGTCCTGATCTCGCAGGTGCTGTATTTCTTCGAGAGCAACACCCGCTCGGCCACCATCATCGGGGCGATCACCGGCGGCGGCATCGGTCTGCTGCTGACGCAGGCGATGATCACCCAGAAGGACTGGGAAGAGGTGAGCTATTACATCGTGCTGATCGTGCTTATGGTCATGGCGATGGACAGCCTCTCGGGCTGGCTGCGCCGCAAGCTGATCCGGGGCGTCTGATGCCGCGCCTCTCGGACGAGCCGGTCATCCATCCCGATTGCGAAGTGACGGAGTGCCGGTTCGGGCGCTTCGTCGAGATCGGGCGCGGCGCGCGGCTGGGCCATGTGGAGATGGGCGATTACAGCTATTGCGACCGCTATGCCGACATCGCCAACGCGACCGTCGGCAAGTTCGCCAACATCGCCAGCTTCTCGCGCATCGGGCCGACCGATCACCCGATGCAGCAGGCCTCGCTGCACCATTTCCTCTACCGCTCCGACGATTACTGGGACGATGCCGGTCGCGATGCGGCGTTCTTCGCGCATCGCCTGTCGCGCCGGGCGCAGATCGGTCACGACACATGGATCGGCCACAACGCCGTGGTGCGCCCCGAGGTGACCATCGGGCATGGCGCCGTGGTGGCGGCGGGCGCGGTGGTGACGAAGGATGTCGCGCCCTACATGATCGTCGCGGGTGTTCCTGCGGTGCCGCTGCGCGAACGCTTCGCCGCGCCGGTGGCCGAACGGCTGATGGCGCTGGCGTGGTGGGACTGGGATCACGCCACGCTCCGAGACCGGCTCGAGGATTTCCGCAGCCTGCCGATCGAGGCGTTTCTAGAAAAATACGAGTGATCCCGGTTCGGCAACGGGATCGCCCGATATTTGCACCAGTCTCGCGGGCCTCGAGTGTGGGGCAGGATCGCGGCGTTATCGCCGGTGTTCGCAGGTTTGCCATCGTGGTAAGCCCGAAGCGACACACCCAAAGGATCGGAGATCCGAGATGACTGCGCTCACCGAAGACGGCAAGAAACTGGTCTCCGAGGCGGCGATCCGCCACGGCGTCTCGACCGAGACCGCCGAGGCCATGCTGATGGCGCTGGTCGCTGGCAACGGCACGCAGGCGCAGTTCAACATCGCCGAGCTCGGCGGCATGGGGCAATGGTCGCGGGGCGGCATGACCATGGTCGGCGACATGTTCAACAATGCGCTGAAGGCGCGGGTCGATGCGCTCTGCACCGATCTTGCGAACATCCTCATGGTCGGCAACCTGTTCCGTCCGGTCGAGATGCCGGCGCCGCAGCCAGGCACGCAGAGCCAGTCGCAATCGCAGGGCGGCGGCATGGGCACCAGCCTGTTCATCAAGGGCGGGCTCGTGGGCGCCTCCTGGCCCGCCGAGCTTGGCCAGCCATCCTCGACCGGCAGCCAGAACAACCTGCGCTACGCGGTGTTTCCGCAGACCCGGCGGCTGGCGATCGATTTCGGCGGCCGGATCGAGATCTATGACACCGGCGATCACCAGATCTCGGGCGTCTCGCAGCAGCAGAGCGGCGACCAGTCGCTGACCTTCATCAGCCAGCACGGGTTGGTTTCGCTGCGGGATCTGCCCCGGGTGGGGGAGGCGCAGCCGCAGGAGATGCCGGAGGACCCGGAAGCATTTTCGGACGAACCGTCCGAGCCTCTGGCCGATCCCGCCATCGAGATGCCCTCTGCGCCGATCCCCGAAGCGGCTCCGGTTCCGGAAGCCGCCTCCGAGAAGGGCCCGTCCGGGGCCGACGACATCATCGCGCTGATCCGCAAGCTCGGCGAGCTGAAGGAAGCGGGCCTGCTGACCGAGGACGAGTTCGCGTCCAAGAAGCGCGAGCTTCTCGACCGGCTCTAGGGCCCGGGCGGCGCGGCTATTCCGCCGCCAGCCGCGCCCCGCGCATGGTGCCGATCAGCCGCGCCCCGGCCTCGCCGGAGAGGTAGGCCAGCCGCCCGCCGCTCACCGTGGCCTCGATCTCGCGCGTGGCCGCGTTGACCACCACGAAATCCGCCCGCTTGCCGCGATCCAGCGTGCCGCGATCGGCGAGGCCCATGATCTCGGCCGGTGCCTTGCTGATCATGTTCCAGGCGCCCGGCAGGTCGCGTACGCCGCGATCCACCAGCACCCAGGCCGCCTGCGCCAGGCACGGGTAGTGATAGTCCGAGACCAGCGCGTCGCAGAGCCCGCGCGCCACGAGGTGCAGCGCCGAGACATTGCCCGATTGCGAACCGCCGCGCACCACGTTGGGCGCGCCCATAAGCACCGGGTCGTTGCAGGCCCGCGCCAGCTTGGCGGCGGCAGCGGTGGTCGGGAACTCGGCGATGCGGGCACCGATGATGCGGTAATATTCCCGCGTCTCGCCATCGGGGTCGTCATGGCTGCCATAGCGCATGTCGAGCGCGTCGAAGGCCTCGGCGAGCGCGCAGAGATGGCGCGGCACGTCGCGCCCGCGCTCCTTCGCCTCGTGCAGCGCCACGAGGAATTCCGCCAGCGTGCGCCCGCCGCGCTCGGCATATTGCGTCACCTTGTGCGGGGCGCTTTCGGCCAGCTCCAGCGTTTCGGGCAGGTGGTTGTTGAAGATCACGTAATCGATGCCGTAGCGCCGGATTGCCGCCAGCATCCGGTCACGGGTCTCGGGCATGTGGGTCTCGCAGCGCAGCTGCAGCCGCAGATCGGTGAGCGCGCGCGGACGGTAGGTCTCGAGCGCGGCCATCACGTCCTCGGCGAAATCGGGGCCGCGCATGCCGCCCTCCCAACTCCAGCACTGCGCCAGCCACGCGGTGGTGACACCATGGGCCGCCGCCTCGCGGTCGGTCGAGCGCAGACCGGCCGCGATCGGGAAGGGCGCGGAGGGGCGCGGCGCGATGTGACGCTCGAAGGCGTCGCCATGCAGGTCAATGATGCCCGGCAGGATCAGGTAGCCCGACATGTCGACCTCGGGCAGCGGGCCCTTGGTGATCACGCCGTCCTCGATCACCAGCGACCGCTTCTGCAGTTCGCCACCGCGCAGGATGGTCGCGCCTACGAGGCGCAGGGGAGGAAGCAGTGCCGTCATGCGTGTGTCCGCTCGAGGTTTTCCACAGCTTCTAGCGCGCGAAAATGTCAGGGCGATGACGTTTGCGGCGCTGTGTCCTGCTGAGAGCCCATATCGTCTGAAGAAAACGTGAGCGCCACGCGGTCGCCGGCGAACCATGTCAGCCCGTACTCGACCGGCTGGCCGCCGGCATCAACGTTGACGCTCTCGGCGCGCAGGAGCGGCGCGCCCTCGCGCATGGTCAGGTGCAGCGCTTGCGTCGGCGTCGCGGCCTCGGCGGTCAGCCGGGTGCGGGCGCGGGTGTAGTCCTCGATCCCGTTCGCTTTCAACGCCTTGGTGACCGAAGCGACCTCCTCGAGTGTGGAGGCGAGGCCCGGAAAGCGCGCTGCGGGGAAGCAGCTGATGAAATGCGCCACCGGCATCGCCTCGGCCAGCGACAGCCCCTCGTAGACGATCACCTCGGCCCCCTCGGCCAGTGCCAGCGCCTCGGCCTCGGCGCGGTCGGCGGGGCGGGTCTCGATCCGCAGGACGCGCTTTTCCGGCAGCCGCCCCGAGGCGCGCAGGTTCTGCGAAAAGCGCACCCGCTCGCCGATGGGATAGTCGAGCGGCGTGGCCTTCACGAACACCCCCGCGCCGCGCCGGCTATGCACCAGATCGCGCTCGGCGAGATCGGCCAGCGCCCGGCGCGCGGTGTGGCGGTTCACGCCGAAGCGCGAGGACAGCTCGGCCTCGGTCGGCAGCTTGTCCCCGGCGCGGTAGAGGCCGCGGGCGATCTCGCTCTCGAGCTCGGCGGCGATGGATTTCCAGATCGGGCTGCGGGCCATGCACGGCTCCTGTCATCGAAACTTCACGCAAGTCCGCTTGCGCATCGGGGCGACTCGGTTCTATGATTTGTCTAGTTGTATAGAAACCTAGACAAGTCGGCAAGGTTGTCCAGATGAATGTGACGGAAGTCGGAACCGAGGCGCGACAGCGCTGGATGGGGCTGCTGGCCCGGGCGCCCGCGGCGCGGCTGGCAGAGCTGCTCGAGGTGGCGGGCGCGGCCCCGGTGCATGAGTGGCTGCGGATGCCGGAGACCGGTGGCGTGATGGTGCGGGGCCGCGCAGGCGGAACCGGCGCGCCCTTCAACATGGGTGAGATGACGGTGACGCGCTGCGCGCTGCGGCTCGAGACCGGCGAGGTCGGGCATGGCTACGTGCAGGGCCGCGACAAGGCCCATGCGGAGCGCGCGGCGCTGGTGGATGCGCTGATGCAGGGACCGATGGCCGACGCGCTGCGGGCGGCGGTGATCGCCCCCTTGGCCGAGGCCGAGGCGGCCGCACGTCGGGAGCGGGCGGCCAAGGCGGCGGCGACGAAGGTCGAGTTTTTCACGATGGTTCGGGGAGAGGACTGATGCGAGACGACGCACTCAGCGGCGGGTTCACCGACGCGCCGGTCGAGGCCGCACGCGCCTTTCGCGCCGCGCTCGAGGCGATGGCCCGGCCGGGCAGCCTCCACGAGGTGGCGGGGGCTGAGGCACCCGCGCCGCTGAGCAAGGCGGCGGCGGTGCTGCTGCTGACGCTCTGCGACGGCGAGACGCCGCTCTACCTCGCGCCGGGTCATGACACGCAGGCGGTGCGCGACTGGATCGCTTTCCATGTCGGCGCGCCTCTGGTCGGGCCGGGTGAGGCGATGTTCGCGCTTGGGCACTGGGACGCGCTGGCCCCGCATGACGCCTATGCCATCGGCACGGCAGAGTATCCCGACCGCTCGGTGACGCTGATCGTCGAGATGCCCGAGCTGCGCGCCGAGGGGGTGCGGCTCACCGGGCCGGGGATCGAGACCGAGGCGCATCTCGCGCTGCCCGAGACCGCGGCCTTCCAGCGCAATGCCGCGCGCTTTCCGCTGGGCTGGGATTGCTATTTCACCTGGGAAGGCCGCCTTGCGGCGCTGCCACGCACCACCAGAACGGAGGCGCTCTGATGTATGTGGCTGTAAAGGGCGGCGAGCGCGCCATCGACGCCGCGCACGAATGGCTCGCCGAGGAGCGCCGCGGAGACCCGCAGGTGCCCGAGCTGTCGCTGGCGCAGATCCGGGAGCAGATGAGCCTCGCGGTGAATAGGGTGATGGCCGAGGGCTCGCTCTACGATCCCGAGCTGGCGGCGCTGGCGATCAAGCAGGCGCGCGGCGACCTGATCGAGGCGATCTTCCTGATCCGCGCCTATCGTACGACGCTGCCGCGCATTGGGCATTCGCGCCCGGTCGACACTGGCGCCATGCGTTGCGACCGCCGAGTCAGCGCGACCTTCAAGGACGCGCCGGGCGGGCAGGTGCTTGGCCCGACCTTCGACTACACCCACCGGCTGCTCGATTTCAAACTCGCCGCCGAGGGTGAGGCGCCGGTGGCGCGTCGGGCAGAGCCGACAGAGGCGCCGACCCCGCGCATCACCGAGTTTCTCAACCGCGACGGGCTGATACAGGACGAAGCTCACAGCGACGAGACGCCGCCCGACATGACGCGCCAGCCGATGGAGTATCCCGCCGACCGGTCGCTGCGCCTGCAGGCGCTGACCCGAGGCGACGAGGGTTTCGTTCTGGGCATGGCCTATTCCACCCAGCGCGGCTACGGCCGCAACCACCCCTTCGTGGGCGAGCTGCGCATCGGCGCGGTCGAGGTCGAGATGGAGATCCCCGAGCTTGGCTTCGACATCTGCATCGGCGAGGTCACCCTCACCGAATGCGAGACGGTGAACCAGTTCATGGGCTCCAAGACCGAGCCGGCGCAGTTCACCCGCGGCTACGGGCTGGTCTTCGGCCAGACCGAGCGCAAGGCAATCTCCATGGCGCTGGTCGACCGGGCGCTGCGCTGGGAGGAGCTGGGCGAGGAGAATGTCGGCGCGCCGGCGCAGGACGAGGAATTCGTCCTCGCCCATTCCGACAACATTCAGGCCACCGGCTTTCTCGAGCACATCAAGCTGCCGCACTATGTCGACTTCCAGTCGGAGCTCGAGCTGGTGCGCAGGATGCGCCGGGAGGCCGAGGGCAGCATGAAGGAGGCGGCGGAATGACCGCGATGCAGCACGACCCGGCCTACAACTTCGCCTATCTCGACGAGCAGACCAAGCGGATGATCCGCCGCGCGCTGCTGAAGGCGCTGGCGATCCCCGGCTATCAGGTGCCCTTCGCCTCGCGCGAAATGCCGATGCCCTATGGCTGGGGCACCGGCGGGGTGCAGGTGACGGCGGCCTGCCTGACGCCGGAGGACCGGCTCAAGGTCATCGACCAGGGCGCCGACGACACCACCAACGCGGTCTCGATCCGCAAGTTCTTCGAGCGCACCGCCGGCGTCGCGACCACCGAGCACACCAACGAGGCCAGCGTCATCCAGACCCGGCACCGCATCCCCGAGGCGCCGCTCGGCGCAGGCCAGATCCTCGTCTATCAGGTGCCGATTCCCGAGCCGTTGCGCTTCCTCGAGCCGCGCGAGACCGAGACCCGCAAGATGCACGCGCTCGAGGAATACGGGCTGATGTATGTGAAGCTCTACGAGGACATCGCCCATAACGGCGCGATCTCGACCGCCTATGCCTACCCGGTGAAGGTCGAGGGGCGCTACGTCATGGACCCTTCGCCGATCCCCAAGTTCGACAACCCCAAGCTCGAAAGTGGCGCGATCCAGCTTTTCGGCGCCGGGCGCGAGCAACGGATCTACGCGATCCCGCCCTACACGCAGGTGGTGAGCCTCGATTTCGAGGACCACCCGTTCGAGCCCAGCAAGGCGGATCACGATTGCGATCTCTGCGGTTGCGGCACGAGCTACCTCGACGAGGTGATCACCGACGACGCGGGCGGGCGCATGTTCGTCTGCTCGGACACCGATTTCTGCGCCGCGCGACAGGCCGAGGGCCATCGCGGGCGCCTCTCAGGGGAGGACGCGGCATGACGCCCTTGTTGCAGGTCAGGGATCTGACCAAACGCTACGGCGCCCGGCTGGGCTGCGGCGATGTGAGCTTCGATCTCTACCCCGGCGAGGTCATGGGCATCGTCGGCGAGAGCGGCTCGGGCAAGTCGACGCTGCTGAACTGCCTCGCCGGGAATCAGCCCCCCGACGAAGGCCAGGTGATCTTCGACACCCGCGCCGACGGGCCGGTCGACACGCTGACCATGTCGGAGCCGGAGCGGCGGATGCTGGGGCGCACCGACTGGGCCTTCGTGCACCAGAACGCCCGCGACGGGCTGCGCATGGGTGTCAGCGCCGGGGCCAATGTGGGCGAGCGGCTGATGGCCGTCGGCGCGCGTCATTACGGCGACATCCGCGCGCAGGCGGTGGACTGGCTCGGCCGGGTCGAGATCGCCGAGGACCGGGTCGACGACCGGCCAAGGGCGTTTTCGGGCGGGATGCAGCAGCGCCTGCAGATCGCGCGCAACCTCGTCACCGGGCCGCGGCTGGTGTTCATGGACGAGCCGACCGGCGGGCTTGACGTCAGCGTGCAGGCGCGGCTTCTGGACCTGCTGCGCGGGCTGGTGCGCGAGATGGGCCTTTCGGCGATCATCGTGACCCACGATCTTGCCGTGGTGCGGCTGCTGGCCGACCGGCTGATGGTGATGAAGTCGGGCGCGGTGGTCGAGACCGGGCTGACCGATCAGGTGCTGGACGATCCGCAGCATGGCTACACCCAGCTCCTCGTTTCGAGCGTGCTGCAGGTTTGAGACGCCGGACCGGGGGCTGTCTGCCCCCGGACCCCCGAAGGTATTTGGAAACCAGAGAAGGACAGGGCGGATGGAAGCGATGATCCGGGTCTCGGACGTGTCGAAGAGTTTCGTGCTGCACAACCAGGGCGGCGCGGTGATCCCGGTGATGGCGGGGGCGGCGCTTTCGGTGCGGCGCGGCGAGTGCGTGGCGCTGGTGGGCGATTCCGGCGCCGGCAAGTCGACGCTGATGCGGATGCTCTACGGCAACTACCTCTCCAATGGCGGGCGCATCGTGGTGGGCGATGTCGAGGTGAGCGGGGCGGAGCCGCGCGAGATCCTCGCGATGCGGCGCGAGGTGCTGGGCTATGTCAGCCAGTTCCTGCGCGTGGTGCCACGGGTGCCGACGCTGGAGGTGGTGGCCGAGCCGGTCCGGGCGGCAGGCGGCAGCCGCGAGGCGGGCGAGGCCCGGGCGCGGGACCTGCTGGCGCGGCTCAACGTGCCGGAGCGGCTCTGGTCGCTGTCGCCGACGACCTTCTCGGGTGGCGAGCAGCAGCGGGTGAACATCGCGCGCGGCTTTGCGCATGAGTTCCCGGCGATGCTGCTCGACGAACCCACCGCCTCGCTCGACGGCACCAATCGCGCGGTGGTGCTGGAGCTGATCGAGGAGGCCAAGGCGCGCGGCGCGGCGATCGTGGGGATCTTTCACGATGCCGAGGCGCGGGCGCAGGTCTGCGACCGCGAGATCGACGTCAGCGGCTTCACCCCGGAGCGCGCGGCGTGACCGGGCGCTTCTTCGCGGTCGTCGGCCCCTCGGGCGTGGGCAAGGACACGCTGATGGAGGCGGCGGCTGCGCGTGTGCCGGGGCTGCACCTCGTGCGGCGGGTGATCACCCGGCCCGCAAGCGCCGGCGGCGAGGATTTCGAGGCGGTTAGTGAGGCGGTGTTCGAGGCGCGCGTGGCGGAGGGCGCCTTTGCCCTGCATTGGCAGGCGCACGGGTTGCGCTATGGCGTGCCGGCGGGCGTTGACGCTGTGCTGGCGGAGGGCCGTCCGGTGCTCTGCAACCTGTCGCGGGCGGTGCTGCCCGAGGCGGCGGAGCGCTTCGAGGGCATGCGTGTGCTGCATATCACGGCGCGGCCCGAGGTGCTGGCGAAGCGGCTCGCAAACCGTGGGCGCGAGAGCGAGGCGGACATCGCCAGACGGCTCGAACGGGCAGGGTTCCCGCTGCCCGGCGGGCTGGATGTCTGCGAGATCGACAACTCGGGCGATCTCGACGCGGCGATGGTGCAGCTGCTTGCGGCGCTTCAGCCGGTGAGGGCGTAGCGGTGCAGCAGGTGGAAGCGGCCCGCCTCGTCCTCGCCGAAGAGGCAGAGCGCCTCCATGCGGAACGGGCGCGGGGCCAGCGGCTCCAGCACCGGGGCGAGGGCCGCCATGGTGGCCTCGGCCTGAGCGCGGGGCAGGCGGCCGGTGAGGGTGAGGTGGAAGCGGAAGTCGTCCATCACGTAGGGATAGCCCCAGCGCAGCAGGTTCTCCTCCTGCGCGGGCGAGAGATTGGCCTTGCGGCGGCGGGCGAGCTCGTCCTCGCTGGGCGGGGCGCGGTGATGGTCGAGCGCCCGCACGGTCTGGGCAGCGATGCGCGCGAGGCCCGTGGTGTCGCCCTCGGGCGTCAGCGCGAGGAAGCTGCCGAGGCGCGTGAGCGCAAGGCCGGGCATCTCGGCCGGGTCCAGCGTGGCGGCAAGGGCTGTGAGATCGGCCTCGAGCGCGGCGCGGCTGCCGGTGAGGCGGAAGGGCGGCTTGAGCGTGCCGTGGAAGCCGTATTTGCGCGGCGTTGCCGTGATTTCGGCCACCGGCAACGGCAGGCCCGGCACCTGCGGGTGATCAAGAACCGCGCCGGCGGCGGCATCCCAGCCCAGCCATTGGGCGGTGAACTCGGCAAACGGCCCCGGCTCCGGGGCGTAGTAGACGGCGTAACGGCTGTAATGTGTCATGGGCGCGGGCATAGATCCGTCATGTCACGGAATGATGACGACAGAAAGGGCAGAGCATGGGCGAGATGAGCCTGGGCCATATTCAGGCCAGCGGCGAGATGGTGCTTGCGAACGCGCGGATCGTTCTCGAGCACGAAGTGGTGCAGGGCAGCGTGCTGGTGCGTGACGGGCGCATCGCGGCGGTGGAGCAGGGCGCGGTGGCGCCGGCGGGGGCGCTGGATTGCGGTGGCGATCTGCTGATCCCCGGGCTGATCGAGCTGCACACCGACAATCTCGAGCGCCACATCCAGCCGCGCCCCAAGGTCGACTGGCCGCACGCGGCGGCAATCCAGGCGCATGACGGCGAGCTGGCCTCGGTGGGCATCACCACGGTGTTCGATGCCATGCGCGTGGGCTCGGTGATCTCGGGCGGGCGCACGGATTACCGCAAGTATGCCCGGGCGCTGGCCAGCGAGCTGATGCAGGCGCGGTCCAAGGGCATGCTGCGGATCAGTCACTTCCTGCACCTGCGCGCCGAGGTCTGCTCGGAGACGTTGCTCGATGAGCTCGAGGAGTTCGGCGAGGCCGACCGGGTGGGGATCTTGTCGATCATGGACCACACGCCCGGCCAGCGGCAGTTCCGCGACCTGTCGAAGCTGAAGGATTACGTTTGCGGCAAGCATGGCATGTCGGAGGATCAGTTCACCGACCACGTGGCCGGTCTGCGCGAGATCCACGCCCGGCTGGGCGCGGCGCATGAGGCGGGCGCGGTGGCGGCGGCGCGGCGTCTGGGCGCGGTGCTGGCAAGTCACGATGACACCACCGCGGAGCATGTGGCGGTGAGCGCCGGACACGGTGCACGGCTGGCAGAGTTCCCGACCACGGTCGAGGCGGCCGAGGCCTGCCACGCCCACGATATCGCGGTCATGATGGGAGCGCCGAACCTGATCCGGGGCGGCTCGCATTCCGGCAACGTGGCGGCGGCGGAGCTGGCCGAGCGCGGGTTCCTCGACATCCTGTCCTCGGATTACGTGCCGTCGGCGCTGATGACCTCGGCCTTTCAACTGGCGGAGATCTGGGACGACCTGCCACGCGCCATCGCCACGGTGACGGCGGCCCCGGCGCGGGCCACGGGGCTCGACGATCGCGGGGTGATCGCGGAAGGGCTGTTCGCCGATCTGGTGCGGGTGGCGCATATCGAGGGCGTGCCGGTGATCCGCGGCGTCTGGAGCCACGGTCGCCAGGTGGGGTGAGCCGGCTTCCCGGAAACGCTCCGGGGGAGCGTTTCGCCGGCGAACGGGCCGAGCCCCGGGGGCGAGCCGGCTCCCCGAAGCTCAAGCGCGGCACAAGGCAGAATAAAGCCGCGCCATTGCCTGCTCGAGCGCGGGGCCGGCGGCGGCGCTGCTTGCTCTGGATGCCATGAGCCTGCGTCGTCCATCCCGCACCCTAGGCTGAGGCGCGCGGGGCTGATCAGGATCGGCGACTGGAGGTCCCGTCGCCGACATGTCCGCCGCCTCACGATCACGTGAACATTTTTCCTGGAACTCCCCCGAAACAGCCTTCGTGGTTTTAGGCATACCCGCTCCGATCGGGGGTGGGAGGAGACCAATCAGGAGGAAACACCCATGACCATGCTCAAGAGCACCATCGTCGCATCCGCCCTTGCCCTTGCTGCCGCCCCGGCGCTGGCGCAGGACAACCCGATGGTCGGCGGCGCGCCGATGTATGCCGACAAGAACATCGTCGAGAACGCCGTGAACTCGGCCGATCACGAGACCCTCGTGGCCGCGGTCAAGCAGGCCGACCTCGTTGACACGCTGATGGGCGCGGGTCCGTTCACCGTCTTCGCGCCGACCGACGCGGCCTTCGACAAGATCTCGGACGAGAGCCTGTCGCAGCTGATGATGGACGAGCACAAGGGTCAGCTGGCGCAGATCCTGACCTGCCACGTGGTCGCGACCAACGCCATGTCCGATGCCATTGCCGGCATGATCGCCGATGACGGCGGCATGCACCCGGTGCCGACGGTCGGCGGCTGCACGCTTCAGGCCAAGATGGAGGGCGGCACGATCACCCTGACCGACGAGCAGGGCCGCACCGCAAACGTGACCATCGCGGATGTGCGCCAGTCGAACGGCGTGATCCACGTCATCGACCGGGTTCTCCTGCCGGCGATGTAAGAGCCCCCCCGCTGCCCGGCCCACTTCCCGTCTGGCCGGGCGGCTCCCTCTCCGCGGTGTGAGCAGACACAGCGGAGAGGTGAGATCGCGATCTGCCGGACCGCAGCGTCCGGCAGTGCCGTCCGGCTCGGATCGGGCAGGGCGGCCTCGCGCGAGAGCCGGCACGATCCCCCAGATTGCCGGATCTCGCGCGAACTTGTTCCGATGTGGCTGGACCGGCCGCCCTACGGACCGCATCCTTGACCCGCCATCATTGCAGGAGGACCCACCATGACCCGCAGAGGATTTCTGGCGACCAGCGCAGCCATGCTCGGACTCGGTGGCGCAGCCGCGGCCGAGAGTTTCGAGATCAGCCGCAGCAAGGCCGAATGGCAAGCCATGCTGAGCGATCTGGAGTACAAGGTCATGCGCGAGGAGGCGACCGAGCGCGCCTACACCTCTCCGCTCAATGACGAGAAACGCGCCGGCACCTTCCTGTGCAAAGGCTGTGATCTGCCGCTCTACGCCTCGGAGACCAAGTACGACAGCGGCACCGGCTGGCCGTCGTTCTGGGAGGCGCTGCCGAACGCCATCGGCACCAAGGCCGACCGGTCGCTGTTCATGACGCGCACCGAGTGCCACTGCCGCCGCTGTGGCTCGCATCTGGGGCATATCTTCGATGACGGTCCGCAGCCCACCGGCAAGCGGCATTGCATCAACGGCGTGTCGTTGAGCTTTCGCCCGGCATAAGGGCGAGCGGTCATCTTAGGGGAGGCGGGGCCGGGGGTAGGCCTGCGCGCCCAGGGGAAAGACGCGCAGGCCCGGCCGGTCCGTGAGTGCCCGGGTCAGGGAAACCCCGGGGACCTTCGACAGAAAATACCATCGACACATTTTTGCTAGCACAACCTTTAAGGGTGTGTCTATCGAGTCTTTGTCGCGTGAGCCGAAGTTTTTCCGCCAGCGCCCATTCCTGCGCCGAGCGGCAGTCACGATGGGATATCAGGGGCTTCTGGTTTGCCCGGCGGGCGGCATGAAATCTGCCGCCCGAGGCCGATCCGTCTACTTGAAGTTGCGGCTGTCCTTGATCTGGTCCCAGGCCCAGACAACCTCCTGCAACTGCTCTTCCTGGCTGCGGTCGCCGCCGTTCATGTCCGGGTGCAGCACCTTGATCAGCTTCTTGTAGGCCTTGCGCACATCGGCCTTGGTCTCGGCGCGCTCGACCTCGAGGATCTCCAGCGCGCGCTTCTCGGTCGGGGGCAGGCGGCGGCCGCCGCCGGTCGCCGCGGCGCGGCCCGGGTTGCGCGTGGCGTTGTCGCCAAGCACCTGGTGCGGGTCCTCGATGCCGAGCCGCGCCCAGGCGCGGGCCTCGGGATCGCGGTAATCCTTGGTCTTGCGCTCCCACACCTTGTCGGAACTCTGCTGGGCATTCATCTCGGCTTCGGTCTTGCCGTCGAAGAAGCTCCATTGCGAATTGTACTCGCGCACGTGGTCCTTGCAGAACCAGTAATACTCGTCGAGCACGTCCGGCGCCTTGGGGGCGCGGAACTTGCCCGGCTCCTGGCAGCCTTCGTGCTCGCACAGGCGCGTGGAGGTCTCTTGTTCGCCGGACATGCCGCGGCGTCCGCGCGGATTCTTCTTTTTCGAAGTCTTCACCGACATATCGAAACCGAAGGGGTCAGGTCTGCTCATGGTCTCACCTTTTCGACTCGGACGAGGGAGTTTAGACAATCCCTCACCAGTTTGAAGAGGGCAGGAGACGAAATTTGTCACGGTCGGCGGAAATCGAAACACGGCTGCGCGAGGCGTTCACGCCCAGCGAGCTTGAAGTGCGCAACGACAGCGGTCGTCACGCGGGACATGCGGGCGACGACGGCAGCGGCGAGAGCCACTTCCACGTGCGCCTGCGGGCGCCGGAACTTGCCGGCAAGAGCCGGATCGCCCGGCACCGGGCGGTGCACGCGGCGCTCGGCGCCGAACTCACGACGGCGATTCACGCGCTGTCGCTCGATCTCGACGCCTGAAGCCAGGCGCTAGTCGTGCCGCATCCGTGCGGCGCGCTCGCTGAGCAGGCTGCTCGGACTGTCGAGCGGCGCCTCGTCGTCTTCTTCGGCGAGGTCGTCGTCGGCGCGGGTGGCCTGTTTCGGGGTGTCCGTGTCATCTCCGCCGGTGCTGTCCGCAGGATCTTTGGCTGTTTCCGGCGTGGCGAGATCCGCCGCGGAGGCCAGCCGACGCCCTTCGAGATCGGCATCGTCATTGTCGGTCGCAGCTGCGGTCGCAGGCGCGATCACCGGGGTGGAGTCCGTCACGGGCTCGGGCGTTTCGATGGTGGAAACGCTGGCCGGACGGCGGAACACCAGCAGGTTGCGCCAGATGGTCTGGCTCGAGGTGAGGCCGCTGCGTTCCTCGCTGGGCAGAAGCTCGGCGCGCTGGAACTCCCAGCCGTCCGCTGCCATCTCGTTCATCAGCCGTTCGATGGCGAGGGCAAAACGGTCCTCGGCCGCCTTCACGCCGCGCGCCTTCTCGCCCTTGGCGGGGGCGGGAACGACCTTGTATTGATACTGTGTCATGAAAAGCCTGTGATTTTGCGTCGCGCTATCCTATCAACGCGCGCCGCCAGCGTCACCCGGAACGAAATAGCCGGGAGGCCCTTGCGGAGCTCCCGGCTGACTTTGGATAAAATCTTCGTAGCAGCTATGGCTGGTACAATCGTAAAGTAACCACTCCCGATCTGTCCTGACAGTGGCGCCGAGCGTCTCACGGACCCGGTACTGAATTAACTAACAGACCCCGATAAGTTTCCAAAATATTTGCATATTTTCGCCATGATTTCGCGGCCGATCCGGGCGCTGCGAGAGCTTTGTTTCGCACGCTGATATAGTGCCGGATGTCCTGCACGGAAATTGATCAAGGCCGCCATTCGGGCGGTCCGGGGGGCGAATCTTCCGTATGTGAAAGGGGGCGAGCCTCGCGGCCCGCCCCCTTCCGGCTTTCACAGACTATAAGGGACGTCAGTGATTGTTGTAGGCGTGCTTCTCGTGCACCGCGGCGATGATGATCGTGCCTGCGGTGATCGCGACCGCGAGCAGCAGGAACAGCATCATGACGGCGGGTTTGTCGGCAAAGGTGAAGTACGCTTCCGCGCCTTCCCAGCTTTCGATCGGAGAGGTGTTCATCGTGAGAGTCCTTTCTTACTCGGCCGGAGTGCCGGCGGCTGCGGGAGTTGCAACGTTGACCGGGCCCGGGGTGTAGTTTTCCGGGTAGGCCGAGACCGGCACCTTGACGATGTCGAGGCCCTTTTCCTGGATGTGATCCGGCACGCGCAGCAGGCCGAAGACCTTGAGGATGTAGGACACCACGTAGCCCGGCACGAAGCCGAGAACGGCCATGGTCACGGCGCCGACGATCTGGCCCCAGAGCGAGACCGGCGGCATGCCGTCGACGTTCGGGTAGCCGGCGGCGAAGATACCGCAGGAGACCACGCCGATCAGGCCGCCGATGCCGTGCACCGGGAACGCGCCGACGGCGTCGTCGATGCCCATCTTCTCGAGCTGGACCGCCACCATCGGAACCACGAAGCCGCCGAAGGTGCCGAGCACGAAGGCCACCGGCGGGTAGTAGACGTCGAGGCCGGAGGCCGCGGCGAAGATGCCGATCAGGGCGCCGGACATCATCCAGAACGGATCGCGGGTCTTGACCCAGGCGCCGATGATGCCGCCTGCCATGCCCATCAGGGTGTTGAAGGCAAAGGCCGAGAGCGTCGCGGGCTGGCCGTAGATGTTGATCCACTGCTCACCGGGCATGTAGATGATGCAGCCGCCGAGGAAGCCGAAGAAGCCCACGATGATCAGCATCAGGCCGGTGATGGTGAAGGGGATGTTGTGCGCGAGGATCGCGTTCGGCGAGCCGTCGGCGTTGAACTTGCCGACGCGCGGGCCGAGGTTGATCAGCACACCGAGCGCGAAGAAGCCCGCGACCATGTGCACGACGCCCGCGGCGCCTACGTCATGGTAGCCGAACTTGACGGTCAGCCAGCCGGTCGGGTGCCAGCCCCATGCGCCGCCGAGGATCCAGACGACCGAGCCCAGCAGGATCGCGAGGATCAGGAAGCCGGCGGTCTGGATGCGCTCGATCACGGCGCCCGAGAAGATCGAGGCGGTGGTCGCGGCAAACAGCGTGAAGGCCGCCCAGAAGATGCCGGTGGCGTTGTCGGCGAGGTTCGGGCCCATCGACATGTCCCACGGCAGGCCGGCTGCGCCGTCCGCGGCCGGGATCAGGCCGTTGTAGAAGGCGAGGTAGATGTACCAGCCGAAGAAGTAGAAGGTCGGCACCATGAAGGCGAAGGCGAGGATGTTCTTGATCCCCGACGCCAGCACGTTCTTTACTCGGCTCGCGCCCATCTCGTAGGCAAGGAAGCCGGCGTGAATGGCGATCATCAGTGCCGTACACCACCAGTAGAAGATTTCCGAATTGATCGTGCCCGACATCGCGGAGGCGCTCTCCAGAGCCGCCAACCGCTCTGTCAGCGCGGCAAGTTCCTGTTCCATTGTCCTTGGTTCCCCATTGCGGATGTTATTATCAGGGCTTTTTCGCCCCTGCACTCAGAGTGAATAAAGTTTCCTGACGGCAAAACGCGCCGTCCCCTGAAGCCTTGGGGATTCCCATCTTTGTCTATTCAGAGGCGGTTTTCACAAAGTCGTGCCTGCCGCTTGAGCAGCCTGTGAACATCGCCTGCCATTTCCGCAGGCGATTCCACCCCTGCGAATAAAAATTTCCCCTGAGTAATAAGTTTCGCTGGACAGGAGGTGAGTCGGTCGGGCTGTCTTGGCCTCGAAAAACACAAAACTGCAGGGATGGACTTCATGGATATCGAACGCTTCGTCGAGGAACCTGGCCGCGACGAGAAGATCAAGGCGGTGCGCGAGAAGATCGACGCGCTGGGCATCGAGTACCTCTATCTCCAGTTCGTGTCGGTCACCGGCAAGATCATGGGCAAGGGCATTCCCGCCGACCATTGGGAGAGCGTCGCCAAGAAGGGCTTCCAGCTGGTCTACGGTGCCACGGTCAACCTGTTCACCAACCGCGCCGGCGATTACATGGGCTACGGTCCCGAGGCCGCCGAGCTGGTCGGCATCCCCGAGCCCGAGACCTTCATGCAGCTGCCCTGGGCGCCCGAGATCGGCCGCATGTACTGCACGCTGTTCCGCAACCGCGAGGAAAAGGTCGATCCCGGCGCCTACCTGACCGCCGATTGCCGCGGCAACCTGCGCCGCATGCACGAGGCGTTCCAGAAGAAGCACGGTCTTCAGCTGCGCATGGGCACCGAGCCCGAGATGATGTGGCTGAAATACGATGAGAACGGCAAGCCGACCGACGGCATGTCGAAGCCCTACTGCTATCATATCGATCAGTTCGAGAGCCTGCGTCCGGTGTCGATGCAGGTGATCCGCTATGCCCGCAAGATGGGGCTCGACATGATCCAGGGCGACCACGAGGACGCACCGGGCCAGCTCGAGTTGAACTGGACCTTTGACGACGTGCTGCGCAATGCCGACCGCCTCACCACCTACCGCCAGCTCTGCGCGCAGGTGGCGCGCGAGCACGGTATCTTTGCCTGCTTCATGACCAAGCCGTTCATGGGCGTCTCGGCGAGCGGATGCCACCACAACATGTCGCTCTGGACCGCCGGCGAGGACGTGTTCAAGCGCACCGGCAACGATCCCGAGAGCCTGCCGGGCAGCCTTGAGAACTACATGTATGTCTCGGGTGGCGACAACACCTTCATGCCGGATACGGATGATCCGCAGATGCCCGGCAAGACCGGCCTCAAGGCGATCGGTGGCGTGGTGCACCACCTGCAGGCGCTGACCGCCATCGGCGCCTCGACGGTCAATTCCTACCGCCGGCTCTGGGACACCGGCTTCTGGGCGCCGGTGTTCTCGGACTGGGGCTTCCAGAACCGCACCACAGGCCTGCGCGTCTCGGCACCGGGCCGCTTCGAGTACCGCTCGGTCGACTCGATGGTGAACCCGTACCTCATGGGCTCGGCGCTGCTCGCGGCGATGGATGACGGGCTCGACAACGATCTCGATCCCGGCGCCCCGGAAGAGCGCAACATCTATGACGCCATGGCGCAGGGCAAGAAGGTCAAGAAACTGCCGATGTCGCTCGGCGAGGCGCTGGCGCATCTGGAAAACGACGAGGTCGTGCAGCGCGGGCTTCCGGGCGAGATGTATCGCCTGTACCATGAGTACAAATCGGATGAGTGGGCGCGCTTCATGTCCACCGTCACCGATTGGGACAAGGACACGTACATGGAGTGCCTGCCATGAGCCTCGAGGCCCAGTTTCCCGACGCGCCCTTTCTCGACGTCGCGAACCCGGCCTTCTCGCTCCGGTCCGAGCCGGTGCGGGAGGCCCGCGCAAAGAGCTGGTATGCCCGCACGCCTTACGGGCTTGCGGTGCTGCGCCATCAGGAGATGGGCCAGTTGCTCACCCACAAGTCGCTGATCCAGGGCAGCCATGCCTGGCCGGCGCTGAACGGGGTGACCGAGGGCGTGTTTGCGGACTGGTGGAACAAGTCGATCCTGGTCACCGAGGGCGACGATCACTGGCGCCTGCGCAAGCTCGTGAACCCGGCGTTTTCGCCAAAGGTGGTCAAGGCGCTGATGCCCGAGTTCGAACGCATCGCCAACGATCTGGCGGACGGGTTCATCGACAAGGGCGGCTGCGATTTCATGGCCGAGTTCGCCGATCCCTATGCCGCGCGGGTGCTCTGCCTGCTGCTCGGCCTGCCCGAGAGCGAGGCGCCCTTCATCCTGCGCACCTCGGCCACGATGGGGCTGGCGCTGGGGGTGAACTTCCCCAACCTCGTCTCCGAGATCGAGGCGGCGACGGTGGAGCTTGGCGACTACATCAGCGAGGTGCTGGAAGCGCGCGAGACCGATCCGGGCGAGGACATCCTGTCGATCATGGTGCAGGCGCGCGAAGAGGGCGACCGGCTGAGCCACGAGGAACTGTGGAACCTCGCGCTGATGCTGGCCTTCGCCGGCGTCGACACCACGCGCAACCAGCTGGGCCTCGGCATGTCGATGTTCGCGAACCATCCCGAGCAGTGGGAGGCGCTGGCCGCCGATCCCTCGCTCGACATGGCGGCGGCGACCGAGGTCATGCGGATGCGCCCGACGATCACTTGGGTGTCGCGCGAGGCGATCGAGGATTTCGAGTATGGCGGCATCACCATCCCCAAGGGCACGGTGCTGCATCTCTACTCCGAGAGCGCCGGCACCGACCCGCAGGTCATGGGCGAGGCGTCGTTCGACATCACCGCCAAGCGGGCGCGCAATTTCGGCTTTGGCGGCGGCGTGCACCATTGCCTCGGCAACCTCGTGGCGCGCAACGACATGGCAGTGGCCTACCGGGTGCTCTCGGCGCGGATGGGCGCGCCGGTGGTGGGCGAGGGGGCGACCTGGCTCGCCGACAGCGGCAATACCGGGCCGATCTCGCTGCCGATCACGTTTTCGGCGCGGTAGGGGCTGGTTCGTATCATGCTTCGGAAGGGCTCGTCAGTGACGGGCCCTTTTCGCATTCCGGGATCTTCGTCCGATCTCCGCTTCGGCGCGGGCTGACGGCCTCTGACCGTCCCTCCGATAGTGATCGTGTCGAACAGCGACGCCGCCGCGCCGATCGCCGGCCCGTGGGATGGCGATCGGACCGTTGATCCTCTCGATTTATCCCGGCCAAATCCGAAGGACCTCGACACGAGGCACCAAGCTTCACCAAATCGCCAGCCCGTCCGGGCGGGCCGGCGATGGGCGCGGCGGCCTTCGGCCTTGTCCCGCGCCTGCAGAGGTCCGGTCGTTGCGCCTACGTGTGGCTCCGGCAAAGAGCCAAGCTCACAACCCCCACGCAATCTTCTCCGCTCCCAGCGCCCCGATCACGATGGACGGCGCGTTGGTGTTGCCGCCGACGATGCGCGGCATCACCGAGGCATCGGCCACCGACAGCCCTGCCACCCCATGCACCCCCATCGTCGCAGGATCGACCACTGCGCGCGCATCCGTGCCCATCTTGGCCGTGCCCACCGGGTGATAGATCGAATCCGCCGTCGCCCGCACCACCGCGTCGAGCGCGGCGTCGCTGGTGACGGACGGCCCGGGGCGCAGCTCTTCGCCGGTGAACGCCGCCATGGCCGGCTGCTTGCAGAGTTCGCGCAGCATCTTCAGCCCCTCGCGCAGCGCCACGCGGTCGGCCTCTTCCGCCAGGTAATTCGGGTCGATCAGGGGCCGCTCGCGCGGGTTGTTCGAGGCGATGGTCAGCCGGCCCCGGCTCTCGGGCTGGAGCTGGGTCACGTCGATGGCGAAGCCATGGCCGCGATCCTCCGCCGTGGCCCCGTCGAAAGCCAGCGCATTGATGAAATGCAGCTGCGTGTCTGGCGCGCCGTCGCCCGGCCCGAGCCGCAGGAACGCGCCGGCCTCGAGCCCCTGCTGGGTGCCCACGCCCTTGCCGGTGAAGAGCCACTGCGCGCCCACGGCCAGATTGTTGGGAAACTTCGCATGATCCCAGAGCGACAGCGGCTCGGTCATGCGGTGCTTGACCTTGACCTCGAGGTGATCGTGCAGGTTCTCGCCCACACCCGGAAGATCGGCGCGGACCGGGATGCCCAGCGGGCGCAGCTCCGCCGCCGGGCCAATGCCCGCGTGCAGAAGCAGGTGCGGCGTGCCGATGGCGCCGGCGCAGAGCACCACATGTCCGGCCGAGAGCACCTCCTCGCCGGAGGGTGTCATCACCAGAAGCCCGTCGATGCGGGCGCCGTCGCCGGTCAGGCGCAGCACCTCGATGCCTGTCTTCACCTCGAGATTCGCGCGGCCCCTGGCGCGCCCCAGATAGGCGCGGGCGGTGCTGTGGCGCTTGCCGTCCTTGACGTTGACCCGGAACAGCCCGAAGCCCTCGGCCTGACCCTCGATGGCCTGATGCACGTGATAGCCCATCTGGCCGCCGGCCTCGACAAAGGCATCGTAGGCGGGCCCGCTCTCGGGGATCATCGGGGCCATGACCCGGGTGACCTCGTCGAGCACCGGCTTCACCTCGGCCCAGGACCAGCCGTCGCAGCCCGAGGCTGCCCAGTGGTCGTAATCCGAGGCGTGGCCGGTGACCCAGACCATGGCGTTGATCGCGGACGAGCCGCCCAGAACCTTGCCGCGCGGCACGTAAAGCCTGCGGCCATCCATATGAGCCTGCGGCACGGTTTCGTAATGCCAGTTGAAGCGAGGCGAGGCGATGGCCTTGGCCACGCCAGCCGGCATCGAGATGAACGGGTGGCGCCCGGGCGGTCCGGCCTCGAGCAGCAGCACCCGGCAGGCGGGATCGCGCGAGAGGCGCTCGGCCACGGCGCAGCCTGCGCTGCCGGCGCCGACGACGATGACGTCCCAGCTCATGCCAGAAGCTCGCGCAGGGCGGCGTCGATCGCGTCGGTGTCGGGCTGGTTGCGGCCGCCGCCCGCATAGTGCCCCCAGACCGAGTCGATCACCCGCAGTTCGGCATCGGGCATCACCGCCACCTCGCGGGCGTTGTCCTCGGGCGGGAAATAGAAATCCGTCCGGCAGGGCAGCACGATGGACTTCGCGGTGATCGCCTTCAGCGCCGCCTCGCGGTCGCCATTGTACAAGGGGTTGGCCGAGATGTCGCAGGCCTGCCACGTGGCGATCAGCGAGAGCATGTCATTGGCGTCGAGCCCGTAATACATCGCGTCCCAGACGTTCTTGAGATAGTCCTCGACGCTGATATAGCCCATGCCGCGCCAAAGCTCCTCGCGGAACCATTCCTGGCTCAGCACCCAGCCGGCCCAGACCCGGCCCTTGGCGGTCAGACCGCGCCACGGCGGCTCCTTGTAGCGCCCCTGCATCCAGGCCGGATCGGTGATCAGCGCGTGCTTCACCCCCTCGAGGAACACATAGGTGTGCCCGGCGGTGATCGCCTGCCCGCAGAAGCAGGCCATCGCCTCGACCTTGTCAGGGAACAGCGCCGCCCAGTGATAGGCTTGCTGCCCGCCCATCGACCAGCCGCAGGCGAGCCGCACCTTGGTGATGCCGAACACCTCGCGCAGGAGCCGCTCCTGCAGCATGACGTTGTCATACTGGGTGATAAGCGGGAAATCCGGCCCGGCCAGCGGCACCGGCGTGTTCGACGGCGAGGAGGAGACGCCATTGCCCAGCATGTTGGGCACGATGATGAAGTACTTCTCCGGATCGAGCGCCATTCCCGGGCCGATCAGGAATTCGTTGTCCGCATGGCTGCCGCCATAGCGCGTGGGGTAGACCACCACGTTGTCGAGCGCCGCGTTGAGCCGGCCATAGGTGGCATAGGCGAGCTTGGCATCGGGCAGGGTGATGCCGCATTGCAGATGCACGGGGCCTGCCTCGAAGATCTCGTAAGGGGTCAGTTCCGCGCTCATGCTCTTGTCTCCGTGCCGTGCCGCCGAGGGCGGCGTGAAGTGTTGTACAGCGTCATCGAACCACGCCGGCGCCGGGCTCCGGCGCAGCGTGCAAGGGTGTCTCCGGGCGCTGCCTCATCCTTGGGCAGAGCGCCTCGGGTCCCGGTCAAATTCCCATCTGTGCGCTGAACCCACAAGAAAATTTATTGCGCGAGAGTGAATATTCGAAACCATGAGGAAAACTTGCCCAAAGGGAGAACAGGGACATGAAGATTTGCGTGATCGGCGCCGGCCCGTCGGGTCTGGCCCAGCTTCGGGCCTTCCAGTCCGCCAAGGAGAAGGGCGAGGCGATTCCCGAGATCGTCTGCTACGAGAAGCAGCCCGACTGGGGCGGGCTCTGGCGCTATGACTGGCGCACCGGCGTCGACGAGTACGGCAACCCGGTGCATGGCTCGATGTACCGTTACCTGTGGTCGAACGGCCCCAAGGAAGGTCTGGAATTCGCCGACTATTCCTTCGACGAGCATTTCGGCAAGCCGATTGCCAGCTACCCGCCGCGTGCCGTGCTCTTCGACTATATCGAAGGCCGGGTGAAGAAGGCCGGCGTGCGCGACTGGATCCAGTTCTCCACCGTGGTGCGCGATGTCTCCTATGACGAGGGCACGGGCAAGTTCACCGTCACAGCCCGCAATGGCGAGACCGACACCGAGAGCTGCGAAGAGTTCGACCACGTCATTGTCGCCTCGGGGCATTTCTCCTTCCCCAACGTGCCCTATTATCCCGGCTTCGAGAGCTTCAACGGCCGCATCCTGCACGCCCATGATTTCCGCGACGCGCGCGAGTTCGAGGGCAAGGACATCCTCATCCTCGGCACGTCCTACTCGGCCGAGGATATCGGCTCGCAATGCTGGAAGTACGGCTGCGCCTCGGTGACCGTGGCGCACCGCACCGCGCCCATGGGCTATGACTGGCCCGACAACTGGAAAGAGGTGCCGGCGCTCGAGCGGGTCGAGGGCAAGACCGCCTATTTCAAGGACGGCACGGAAAAGACCGTCGACGCGATCATCCTCTGCACCGGCTACAAGCATCACTTCCCGTTCCTGCCCGACGACCTGCGCCTCAAGACCGCGAACCGGCTGGCGGCGAGCGATCTCTACAAGGGCGTGGTCTACGTGCCGAACCCGAAGATGTTCTATCTCGGGATGCAGGACCAGTGGTTCACCTTCAACATGTTCGACGCCCAGGCCTGGTGGGTGCGCGACGCGATCCTCGGCAAGTTCGCGCTGCCTGACGGGGCGGCGATGGAGGCCGACTGGCAGAAGCGGCAGGCCGACGAGGATGCCTATGACAGCGACCACGACGCCATCGTCTACCAGGGGGACTACGTGAAGGAGCTGATCGCCGAGACCGATTATCCCTCCTTCGACGTCGAGGGCGCCAACCAGGCGTTCTTCGAGTGGAAGAAGCACAAGAAGAAGGCGATCATGTCGTTCCGCGACAATGGCTATGTCTCGCCGATCACCGGCACCATCGCCCCGCCGCATCACACGCCGTGGCGCCACGCGCTGGATGACAGCCTCGAGGCCTACCTTCAGGCGCCGAAGGCGGCCGAGTAAGCCATGGGCCTTGCCTTCGAGAGCCGCGAGGCGCGGGCCGGGGTGATCACTCCCGGCCTGACCCTGCCAAGGGGCGTGGAGCGTCATCCGGTGCCGGCGGGCGGCTCGCGCGCGGTCGAGATCCGTGCCGGCGACAAGATCACCGTGCAGGACCGCGAGGGCGGGCAGGTGGCCGAGCTGGTGGCCTTCACGCCGGCGGGTGTCGGCGATCCGGGGCTGATCGGGGCCAAAGGCTCGGTCGGGCCGCAGGGGCTCAAGTCGACTCTGCTCACCAGCCGCTCGGGGCAGGGGGTGGCACGTGCGCTTGCGGCGGCGGGCTTCGATCTGGGCAAGGCGCGGGCGGTGCGGCTCTTTGCCGAGGGCTCGCGCCCCGGCGACAGCGCGGAGTTCACCGCGCAGGGCGACGGGCTGCTGATCGTCGCCGCGCCCGGCGGCCCGATGGCGCCCGAGGCGCAGGACACGCCGACCGACCTGCTGCTGTGGATCCGCCGCGCCGACCTGCGCGATTTCAAGGGCGCCCACCGCGCGCCCGACCCGCTGGCCGATCCGCTGATCGACCAGAACATCCGCCCCGGCGAGGCGCATGTCTACACCGTGCCCAAAGGCGGCTTCATCCAGATCCTCGACGTGCAGGGGCGCGAGTGCTCGGACTTCCAGGCCTTCTCGGCGCGCTCGCTCGATGCCGGGCTCACCCGCGAGATCGATCCCACCGCGACGCGCTCGCAGACCGGCACGATCTATCCCAGGCCGGGGTTGGCGGCGAAATACTGGAATGTCGATTTCGAGCCGCTGGTCGAGATCGTGCAGGACACCTGCGGCAGGCACGACACCTTCGGGCTTGCCTGCACCAGTCGCTACTACGACGACATGGGCTATTTCGGCCATGTCAACTGCACCGATAACATCAACGCCCAGCTCGCCCCCTATGGCGTGCGCCCGCGCGCCGGCTGGCCCGCGATCAACTTCTTCTTCAACACGCTGATCGACGCCGAGCACAACATCATCACCGAGGAGCCGTGGTCGCGCCCCGGCGATTACGTGCTGCTGCGGGCGCTGACCGATCTGGTCTGCGTCTCGACCGCGTGCCCCGACGATATCGACCCGGCCAATGGCTGGAACCCCACAGACATTCAGCTCCGCACCTATGGCGCGGGCGAAGACTTCCGCCGCTCGATCGGCTGGCGGAAAAGACCGGAGGACGACGTGGAGCACACACGGGAGACGGGCTTTCACGCCAGCTTCGCCAAGCTCACCCGCGATTTCGTGGAGTATAACGGCTACTGGCTGCCCAACAGCTTCCCCGGCGAGGGCACGCTCGGCGAATACTGGGCCTGCCGCGAGAAGGTCGCGATCATGGACCTCTCGCCGCTGCGCAAATTCGAGGTCACCGGGCCGGATGCCGAGACACTTCTGAACCACTGCGTGACCCGCAACATGGAGAAGCTCGCGGTGGGGCAGGTGGTCTACACCGCCGTCTGCGCCGCGCATGGAGGCATGATCGACGACGGCACGGTGTTCCGGCTGGGCGAGCACAATTTCCGCTGGATCGGCGGCTGCGACGGCTCTGGCATGTTCATGCGCGAGGAGGCCGAGCGGCTGGGGCTTGATGCCCATGTGCGCAGCTCCACCGACCAGCTCTGCAACGTGGCGCTGCAGGGGCGGCACGCGCAGGCGATCCTGTCGCAGCTGTTCTGGACCGCGCCCGACCGATCCAGCATCGACGAGCTCGGCTGGTTCCGCTTCACCGTGGCGCGGCTGGGCGATTTCCAGGGCACACCGGTGATGATCTCGCGCACGGGTTATACCGGCGAGCTGGGCTACGAGATCTTCTGCCACCCCAAGGACGCGGGCGAAGTGTTCGACGCGATCTGGGAGGCGGGGCAGGCCTATGGGCTGAAGCCGCTGGGCCTTGCCGCGCTCGACATGCTGCGCATCGAGAGCGGGCTGGCCTTTGCCGGGCACGAGTTCGACGACCAGACCGACCCGTTCGAGGCGGGCATCGGCTTTACCGTGCCGCTGAAGTCGAAGCAGGCCGATTTCTCGGGCCGCGCCGCGCTCGAGGAGCGCAAGGCGCATCCGCAGCGCAAGCTGGTGGGCCTCGAGATCGACGCCACCACCGTGCCCGCCCATGGCGATTGCGTGCGGCTGGGGCGGGTGCAGGTCGGCGTGGTGACCTCCGGCACGCGCTCGCCGATCCTCGGCAAGACCATCGCGCTGGCGCGGCTCGACGCGCCTTATACCGATGTGGGAACCGAGCTGGAGATCGGCCAGCTCGACGGTCATCAGAAGCGGCTCACCGCCCGCGTCGTGCCGTTCCCGCATTTCGACCCGACCAAATCGCGCGCGAAGGGAGACTACGGCGCATGAGCCCGGAAGACCGCATCCGGGCGATGGATCTCTGGTCCGGCCCGGTGACCATCGCGCCGCTCTCGGGCGGCATAACCAACCTCAACTTCGTGGTCACCGACGCGGGCCGACACTTCGTGGTGCGCCTCGGTCAGGACATCCCCGAACACTTGGTGATGCGCTGGAACGAGCGCGCGCTCACCGAAGCCGCCGCCGCCGCCGGCATCTCGCCGGCGCTGCGCCACGCCGAGCCGGGCCTCATGGTCACCGATTTCGTCGCTTCACAGGCGCTGGCCGAGGCCGACCTGCACGACCGCGCCACGCTGCATGACGCGGTGGCGCTGGTGGGCCGTGTGCATCGCGAGCTCAGCCAGCAGGTGGCCGGCCCGGTGCTGACCTTCTGGGTCTTCCACGTGCTGCGGACATATGCCGCCTGGCTCGAGGAAAACGGCTCAGCCCACATCGCGCGGCTGCCGGGGCTGATGGTGCAGGCCGGAGAGCTTGAAGAGGCGGTCGGCAAGGTCGGGCTGGTGCTCGGCCATAACGACTTGCTGCCGCAGAACATCCTGCGCGCCGAGGACGGGCGGCTCTGGCTGGTCGACTGGGAATATGGCGGCTTCAACTCGGCGCTGTTCGATCTCGGCGGGCTGGCCTCCAACGCGGGCCTGCCGCCGGAGTCCGAGGCCGAGATGTTGCGGCTCTATCACGGCCACGATCCCGACCCCGCCTACCTGCGGCGCTACGGCGCGATGAAATGCGCCTCGCTGCTGCGCGAGGCGATGTGGAGCATGGTCTCCGAGATCAGCTCGGACATCGATTTCGACTACGCGGGTTACACGGCAGAGAACCTGTCGCGCTTCGACGCCGCGCTCGACGCCTGGAAGGAGGGCGCATGACCGAGTTTCCCACAACCGCGCAGGCGGTCGTCGTCGGCGGCGGGATCATCGGCTGCTCGACGGCCTATCACCTCGCCAAGCTCGGCTGGGAGGTGGTGCTGCTCGAGCGTCACAAGCTGACCTCCGGCACCACGTTCCATGCCGCCGGTCTCGTGGGCCAGCTGCGCAGCTCGGCCAATATCACCGAGCTTCTGGGCTACTCGGTCAAGCTCTACGACACGCTTGAGCAGGAGACCGGGCAGGCCACCGGCTGGAAGCGCAATGGCGGGCTGCGGCTGGCCTGCAACGCCGAGCGCTGGACCGAGGTCAAGCGGCAGGCCACCACGGCGCACAGCTTCGGGCTCGACATGCAGCTGCTGACGCCGTCGGAGGCCAGGGAGCTCTGGCCGCTGATGGATGTGAGCGACGTCGTTGGCGCGGCCTATCTCCCGACCGACGGTCAGGCCAACCCCTCCGACATCACGCTCTCGCTCGCCAAGGGCGCGCGCATGGCCGGCGCGCGGATCATCGAGGATTGCGCGGTCCTCTCGGTGGCGCGCGAGAAGGGCGTCATCACCGGGGTCGAGACGCAGCACGGCTTCATCAAGACCGGCATTGTCATCGCCTGCTGCGGCCAGTGGACCCGCGAGTTTGCCGCGCCGCTCGGCGTGAGCGTGCCGCTTGTCTCGATGGAGCACCAGTACATGGTGACCGAGCCGATCGATGGCGTCACCCGCGACCTGCCGACCCTGCGCGACCCGGACCGGCTGACCTACTGGAAGGAAGAGGTCGGCGGGCTGGTCATGGGCGGTTACGAGCCCAACCCCAAGCCCTGGGCGGTCAACGGCATCCCCGAGGGCTTTCACTACACGCTGCTCGACAGCGATTTCGACCATTTCGAGCAGATCATGGAGCTGGCGCTGGGCCGCGTCCCGGCGCTCGAGACGGCGGGCATCAAGACGCTGACCAACGGGCCGGAGAGCTTTACGCCCGACGGCAATTTCATCCTCGGCGAGGCGCCCGAGCAGAAGGGCTTTTTCGTCGGAGCAGGCTTCAACGCCTTCGGCATCGCCTCGGGCGGCGGCGCGGGCATGGCGCTGGCGGAATGGGTCGCCAAGGGTGAGCCGCCCTTCGATCTCTGGCCCGTGGATATCCGCCGCTTCGGGCGGCCGCATTTCGATACCGACTGGGTGCGCACCCGGACCATCGAGGCCTATGGCAAGCACTACACCATGGCCTGGCCCTCCGAGGAGCACGACAGCGGACGCCCCGGCCGCCGCTCGCCGCTCTATGACCGGCTGAAAGCGCGCGGCGCGGTGTTCGGCGAGAAGATGGGCTGGGAGCGGCCCAACTGGTTCGCCGCGTCAGGCGAGCATGCGGGCGATATCTATACCTATGGCCGGCCCAACTGGTTCGAGGCGGTGGCGCGCGAGCACAGGGCGGCGCGCGAGGCGGCGGTGCTGATCGACCAGACCAGCTTTGCCAAGTTCATGCTCGAAGGGCCGGATGCCGAGGCGGTGTTGCAGGAGATCGCCGCCAACGACATGAGCGGCCCGGTTGGCAGCCTGACCTATACCCAGATGCTCAACGATCACGGGGGCATCGAGGCCGATCTTACGGTGGCGCGTCTGGCGGAGGAGAGCTTCTACATCGTCACCGGCACCGGCTTTGCCACCCGCGATTTCGACTGGATCCGGCGCGGCATCCCCGAGGGCGCCAATGCCCGGCTCAGCGACGTGACTTCGGGCTATGCGGTGCTGTCGCTGATGGGCCCCAAGGCGCGCGACATCCTCGCCCATGTCACCCGCGCCGACGTGTCGAACGAAGCGCTGCCCTTCGGCAGTGCCGCCAAGATCGCCATCGCCGGCGCGCCGGTCTGGGCTCTGCGGGTCTCCTACGTGGGCGAGCTTGGCTGGGAGCTGCACTTGCCGGTGGAATACGCCGCCACGGTCTATGACGCGCTGCACATGGCGGGGGCCTCTCACGGGCTGGTGGATGCGGGCTACCGCGCCATCGATACCCTGCGGCTCGAGAAGGGCTACCGCGCTTGGGGCGGCGATATCGGCCCTGACAGCACGCCGCTCGAGGCGGGGCTGGGCTTTGCGGTCAAGCTCGACAAGGGGGAGTTCCGTGGCCGCGCCGCAATCGACGCGCAGAAGGCGGCGGGCGTCAACAAGCGGCTCGCCACCTTCACCGCCGACCCGGAGGTCATCCTGCTGGGCCGCGAGACCATTTTCCGCAACGGCGAGCGCGTGGGCTACCTGAGCTCGGGCGGCTATGGCCACACGCTGGGGCAGGCCATCGGCATGGGCTACCTGAAGAACCCGCAAGGCGTGACGCGTGACTGGATCCTGTCGGGGCAGTACGAGCTCGAGGTCGCGACCGAGCGTGTTCCCTGCAAGGTGAGCCTCGCGCCCCTTTACGATCCAAAGCATACGCGTTTGAAATCCTGAGCGGATTTCCCGCATCTCGGCTGAATGCCTCGCTGAATACAGGGCTGGATGCCCGACTGAACGAAGGACGACTGACTATGACTCTCTCCGCCAACTGGTCCTGGCCGAATCCGATCCGCTTTGGCGCCGGGCGCATTGCCGAGCTGGCCGAGGCCTGCCGCGCCGCAGGCATCTCCAAGCCGCTCCTGGTGACCGACCGCGGCCTCGCCGACCTGTCGATCACCGCGCAGGCGCTCGACATCCTCAAGCGCTCGGGGCTCGATTGCGACCTCTTCGCCGATGTCGATCCCAACCCCAACGAGCGCAATCTCGGCGTGGGATGCGTGGCGTTCAAGCAGGGGCGGCATGACGGCGTCATCGCCTTCGGCGGCGGCTCGGGGCTCGATCTCGGCAAGCTCATCGCCTTCATGGCGGGCCAGAGCCGCCCGGTCTGGGAATTCGAGGATGTGGGCGACTGGTGGACCCGCGCCGATGCCTCCGCCATTGCTCCGATCATCGCCGTGCCGACCACCGCCGGCACCGGCTCGGAGGTCGGGCGCGCGGCGGTGCTGACCAATTCCGAGACCCACGAGAAGAAGATCATCTTCCACCCTAAGATGATGCCGGCGCAGGTGATCTGCGATCCCGAGCTGACCGTGGGCATGCCGCCCTTCATCACCGCCGGCACCGGGGTGGACGCGCTGGCCCATTGCATCGAGGCCTATTGCGCCCCGGCCTACGCGCCGATGTCGGACGGCGTCGCGCTCGAGGGGATGCGGCTGTGCAAGGAATACCTGCTGCGCGCCTACAAGGATGGCAGCGATCTCGAGGCCCGGGCCCAGATGATGACCGCCGCCGCCGCCGGCGCCACCGCCTTCCAGAAGGGGCTTGGCGCCATCCACTCGCTGAGCCACCCGATCGGCGCCCATCACGACATCCATCACGGCACCACCAACGGCGTCGTCATGTTGCCGGTGCTGCGCTTCAACCGCCCCGCCATCGAGGACAAGATCGCCCGCGCCGCCGCCTATCTCGGGCTCGAGCCCTCGTTCGACGCCTTCCTGCTCTTCATCGAGGATCTGCTCACCGCGCTCGACATCCCCAAGACGCTTGACGCGCTCGGCGTCAGCGATCCGGATTTCGACGCGCTCTGCGCATCGGCCCTGAAGGACCCGACGGCGGCCTGCAACCCGGTGGCGCTGACGCCGGAGAACATCCTGCCGCTCTACAAGAGCTGTTTCGCAAGCTGAGGTGTGAATGACGATCCATTTCCGGTCTCTCCCGATCTGCGCGCCCGGCGGGCGCGGTCTGCCCTCTCGGACGGGAGGCTTGACATGAACCTGCCCGGACCTGCACCACGGGACACCCCGACCGGAAATGGAAAACGCATGAAGAACGGCTCGCAGTCGAAGCTCACCCAGAACCCGCACGCGGTCCGCGAGCAGCGCGAGAAGAACCTCGAGGTCGCCATCGGCCGTCAGGTCCGCGACCTGCGCAAGCGCCAGCGCATGACGGGCTCGGAGCTGGCGCAGCAGACCGGGCTTTCGGTGGGGATGCTGTCGAAGATCGAGAACGGGGTGATCTCGCCCTCGCTCAACACGTTGCAGGCGCTGGCCAACGCTCTGCGGGTGCCGCTGGTGCAGCTGTTCTCGGGCTTCGAGGAGCCGCGCGGGGCGATGCATGTGAAGGCGGGGCAGGGGGTCGAGATCGAGCGCGCGGGCACGCGGGCGGGCCACCAGTACAACCTGCTGGGTCATATCGGCTCGAACAACTCGGGCGTGGTGGTCGAGCCCTACCTGATCACGCTGGACAGCGACAGCGACCGCTTCCCGGCCTTCCAGCACGAGGGGATCGAGCTGATCTACATGCTCGAGGGCGTACTCGATTATCGCCACGGCGATCAGCGCTACCTGCTTGAGCCGGGCGACTCGCTGCTGTTCGACTCCGATGCACCGCATGGGCCGGAGGGGTTGGTCGAGCTGCCGGCGCGCTACCTGTCGATCATCACCTACCCGCAGGCGCGGTAGGGGGCGGGCCAGGCCCCCGGCTTTTTGGCACAGACACAGGCTGCGGCGGACCTCTCCAAGAGGGGCGCGTATGCTGTTTGAACCTTGCCCACGCGGATTCAAGGCCGCAGGCCGCCGTGCATCACCGGACCGCCCCCCGGGCCGGCGATTTGGTGAGGCCGGGCGCCACGTGTCGAGAGTCTTCGAACGTGGCGGGGATAAATCGAGAGCATCATCGCTGAGATCGCCATCCCGCGGTCCGGCGATGCGCGGCGGGTGCCCGATGTTTCGATCCTTGGCAGCGTCCGGCCGCTCAAAGCGCCCCTCTGCACAGAATCCCGGCATTCACACAGCGTCAGACCGTGGGATTCAGGGACTTTTCCCTGAGTGAAGTTTTTTTCCTTGAAGTAAACTCAACAGGAGCGCTATCCAATCTCCAGACACCACGGGCGCCCACCGCCCGGATCACCAACGGAGAATACCATGTGTGGCATTGTTGGCCTGTTCCTCAAGAAGGACGACCTCCGCCCGAAACTGGGCGACATGCTGACGGACATGCTGATCACCATGACCGACCGCGGCCCCGACTCGGCCGGCATCGCGATCTACGGCGATGACAGCGACGGTCTGAAGGTGACGGTGCAGTCCGACACCCCCGAGAGCGATTTCGCCGGGCTCGACACCGCGCTGGGCGAGGCGCTCAGCAGCCCGGTGACGATGAAGGCCGTAGACACCCACGCGGTGCTGACCTTGCCCGAGGGCACCCGTGACGCCGCCATTGCCTTTCTCGAGGCCCGCGGCCTGCGCATCATGGGCCTCGGCGAGGCGATGGAGATCTACAAGGAGATCGGCCTGCCCAAGGACGTGGCCGCCCGCTTCAACCTCCGCGCCATGGGCGGAAGCCACGGCATCGGCCATACCCGCATGGCCACCGAGAGCGCCGTTACAACGCTTGGCGCGCACCCGTTCTCGACCGACGAGGACCAGTGCCTGGTGCATAACGGCTCGCTCTCGAACCACAACCAGATGCGCCGCATCCTGACCGAGAAGGGCTTTGCCCCGCGCACCGAGAACGACACCGAGGTCGCCGCCTGCTACATCTCCTCGCGGATTGCCGAAGGGGCCAATCTCGGCGAGGCGCTGGAAGGCACGCTCGACGATCTTGACGGCTTCTTCACCTTCGTGATGGGCACCAAGACCGGCTTCGGCGTGGTCCGCGACCCGATCGCCTGCAAGCCCGCGGTGATGGCCGAGACCGACGATTACGTCGCCTTCGGTTCGGAATACCGCGCCTTCGCCAACCTGCCCGGCATCGAGGCCGCCCGCGTCTGGGAGCCCGAGCCCGCCACCGTCTACTTCTGGGAGCGCTGAGCGATGACCGCAACCGCAACCGCCGCCACCACCGACCTGCAGACCCTCGACATGGCCGAGATCGAGCTGCGCGAGGTCAACGCCGCCCTGCAGGGCGCGCCCGCGACCAATTACACCCAGTTCGAGATCCGCAACCCGCGCGGCAGCCATGCGGTGGCCGTCGGGCTCGACGCCGAGATCGAGGTCACCGTGAAGGGCTCCACCGGCTATTACTGCGCCGGCATGAACAAGCTTGCCACCGTGCATGTGGAAGGCTCGGTCGGCCCGGGTGCCGCCGAGAACATGATGAGCGGCACGGTGATCGTCGAGGGCGACGCCTCGCAATATGCCGGCGCCACCGGCCATGGTGGGCTGCTGGTGATCAAGGGCAACGCCTCATCCCGCTGCGGCATCTCGATGAAGGGCATCGACATCGTGGTGCATGGCAATATCGGCCACATGTCGGCCTTCATGGCGCAGAAGGGCAACCTCGTGGTGCTGGGCGATGCCGGCGATGCGCTGGGCGACAGCCTCTACGAGGCGCGGCTCTTCGTGCGCGGCGCGGTCAAGTCGCTGGGGGCCGACTGCATCGAGAAGGAGATGCGCCCGGAGCATCTCGAGATCCTGAGGGACCTGCTCGACAAGGCCGGCGCGGATGCCAAGCCCGAAGAGTTCAAACGCTACGGCTCGGCCCGCAAGCTCTACAACTTCAACATCGACCACGCAGACGAATACTGAGGACGGCCCGATGAAAGACACGCCCCAAACCATGCCGCGCCAGTCCTGGACCTTCTCGAACGAGACGAATTCCGAGATCCGCCGCGCCGCCCAGACCGGCATCTACGACATCCGCGGCGGTGGCGCCAAGCGCCGGGTGCCGCATTTCGACGACCTGCTGTTCCTCGGCGCCTCGATGTCGCGCTACCCGCTCGAGGGCTACCGCGAGAAATGCGAGACCGGCGTCACCCTCGGCACCCGCTTCGCCAAGAAGCCGATCGAGCTGAAGATCCCGATCACCATCGCCGGCATGTCTTTCGGCTCGCTCTCCGGTCCCGCGAAAGAGGCACTCGGGCGCGGCGCCACCCTGGCCGGCACCTCGACCACCACCGGCGACGGCGGCATGACCGAGGAAGAGCGCGGCCATTCGGAAAAGCTGGTCTACCAGTACCTGCCGTCGCGCTACGGCATGAACCCCGACGACCTGCGCCGCGCCGACGCCATCGAGGTGGTGGTGGGGCAGGGCGCCAAGCCGGGCGGTGGCGGCATGCTGCTGGGCCAGAAAATCACCGAGCGCGTCGCCGGTATGCGCGACCTGCCGCAGGGCATCGACCAGCGCTCCGCCTGCCGTCACCCGGACTGGACCGGCCCCGACGATCTCGAGATCAAGATCCTCGAGCTGCGCGAGATCACCAACTGGGAAAAGCCGATCTACATCAAGGTCGGCGGCGCGCGTCCCTATTACGATGTGGCGCTTTCGGTGAAGGCCGGGGCCGACGTGATCGTGCTCGACGGCATGCAGGGCGGCACCGCGGCCACGCAGGACGTGTTCATCGAGCATGTCGGCCAGCCGACGCTGGCCTGCATTCGGCCGGCGGTGAAGGCGCTGCAGGATCTCGGCATGCACCGCAAGGTGCAGCTGGTGGTCTCGGGCGGCATCCGCACCGGCGCCGATGTCGCCAAGGCGCTGGCACTGGGGGCAGATGCGGTCTCCATCGGCACCGCCGCGCTGGTCGCGCTCGGCGACAACGATCCCAAGTGGGAGGCCGAGTACCAGAAGCTCGGCTCCACCACCGGCGCCTATGACGACTGGCACGAGGGCCGCGACCCGGCGGGCATCACCACCCAGGATCCCGAGCTGATGGCGCGGCTCGATCCGATCGAGGCCGGGCGTCGTCTGCGCAACTATCTCAACGTGCTCACCCTTGAGTGCCAGACGCTGGCCCGCGCCTGCGGTAAGAGCCACGTGCACAATCTCGAGCCCGAGGATCTCTGTGCGCTGACCATGGAAGCCGCCGCCATGGCGCAGGTGCCCCTCGCCGGCACCGACTGGTATCCCGGCAAGCCGGGGTTCTGAACGCCACGCCCGGAGAAGCGCCCGCTGCTTCTTCTGGCCCGAAATATCCCGGGGGGAGTCGCGGCACGCGACGGGGGGCAGCGCCCCCCTCCCGGTCGGACCGCACCAAGCGGTCCGAAGTCTCGCAAAGGCCCCGAAGAGGCCGCACGGGCCCGACCAGAGGTCCGCCACAGACGACAGGGAACACAAAATATGACCGACCTCGCCGCCTTCGCCCAGGAAAAGGGCGTGAAGTACTTCATGATCTCCTTCACCGACCTGTTCGGCGGCCAGCGCGCCAAGCTGGTGCCGGCCCAGGCCATCGCCGACATGGCCGAGGAAGGCGCGGGCTTTGCCGGTTTCGCCACCTGGCTCGACATGACCCCGGCGCATCCCGACATGTTGGCCGTGCCCGACCCCGAGACGGTGATCCAGCTGCCCTGGAAGCCCGAGGTCGCCTGGGTCGCCGCCAATTGCGTCATGGAGGGCGAAGAGGTCGAACAGGCGCCGCGCAACGTGCTGCGCAAGCTGATCCGCGAGGCCGATGCCGAGGGGCTTCGGGTCAAGACCGGGGTCGAGGCCGAGTTCTTCCTGCTCACCCCCGAAGGCACCGCGATCTCCGACGAAGCCGACACCGCCGCCAAGCCCTGCTACGACCAGCAGGCGGTGATGCGCCGCTACGACGTGATCGCCGAGATCTGCGACTACATGCTCGAGCTCGGCTGGGGCCCCTACCAGAACGACCACGAGGACGCCAACGGCCAGTTCGAGATGAACTGGGAATTCGACGATGCCCTGGTCACCGCCGACCGTCACAGCTTCTTCAAGTTCATGGTCAAATCCGTCGCCGAAAAGCACGGGCTGCGCGCCACCTTCATGCCCAAGCCCATCGAAGGGCTGACCGGCAATGGCTGCCACGCGCATATCTCTGTCTGGGACACCAGCGGCACAACCAACGCCTTCGCAGGCGATGCCGGCGGCCAGATCGGCGAGGTGGGCCTGTCGGAGCAGGGCGGGCATTTCCTCGGCGGCATCATGAAACACGCCGAGGCGCTGGCCGCGATCACCAACCCCACGGTCAACAGCTACAAGCGCATCAACGCGCCGCGCACCGTCTCCGGCGCCACCTGGGCGCCCAACACGGTGACCTGGACCGGCAACAACCGCACCCACATGGTGCGCGTGCCGGGGCCGGGCCGCTTCGAGCTGCGCCTGCCCGACGGCGCGGCGAACCCCTACCTGCTGCAGGCAGTGATCATCGCAGCTGGCCTCTCGGGCATCCGCTCCAAGGCGGATCCCGGCCCGCGCTACGACATCGACATGTATGCCGAGGGCCACACCGTGACCGACGCGCCGCGACTGCCGCTGAACATGCTCGACGCGATCCGCAGCTTCGATGCCGATGACGCGCTGAAAGAGATGCTGGGCGCGGCGTTCTCCGCCTCCTTCATCAAGAAGAAGCGCGAGGAGTGGGACAGCTTCGTGTCGCATTTCTCCAACTGGGAACGCGAGCACACGCTCGACATCTGAGCCACCGCGTCGCTTTCGCCGGGTGGCGCGCCGCGGACGGGCTTGCATCGCGGGAGCGTCTTCGCCATTCGTCTGAGAGACACCGGGCTGGCGGTGCCGGGTCACGACCCGGCGGCAAAACACCCGGCCTTGCGCATGACGCGCCCGCCCATGGACTGGAGTTTTGAGCATGAGCAAATTCGCCCTCACCGTGACCTGCCCCTCGACCCGCGGCATCGTCGCGGCGATCGCCGCCTTCCTCGCCGAGCAGGGCTGCAACATCACCGACAGCTCTCAGTTCGACGATTTCGAGACCGGCAATTTCTTCATGCGCGTCAGCGTCATGTCGGAGAAGGATGCGACGCTGGAGGAGCTGCGCGAGCGCTTCGCCGAGACCGCGAAGAGCCTCAGCATGGACTACGAGTTCCACGACGAGGCCGAGAAGATGAAGGTCATCATCATGGTCTCGCGCTTCGGGCATTGCCTGAACGACCTGCTCTACCGCTGGCGCATCGGCGCGCTGCCGATCGACATCGTGGCGGTGATCTCGAACCACATGGATTACCAGAAGGTGGTGGTGAACCACGACATCCCCTTCCACTGCATCCGGGTGACGAAAGAGAACAAGCCGCAGGCCGAGGCGCGGATCATGGAGGTGGTCGAGGAGACCGGCGCCGAGCTCGTGGTGCTGGCGCGCTACATGCAGATCCTCTCGGACGATCTGTGCCGGGTGATGTCGGGGCGGATCATCAACATCCACCACTCGTTCCTGCCGTCCTTCAAGGGCGCCAACCCCTACAAGCAGGCCTTCGAGCGCGGCGTGAAGCTGATCGGGGCGACCTCGCATTACGTCACCGCCGATCTCGACGAGGGCCCGATCATCGAGCAGGACACGGTGCGCGTGACCCACGCGCAATCGCCCGAGGATTACGTCTCGCTTGGCCGCGATGTCGAGGCGCAGGTGCTGGCCCGCGCGATCCATGCCCATATTCACCGCCGGGTCTTTCTCAACGGCAACAAGACGGTCGTGTTCCCGGCCTCTCCGGGCAGCTACGCCTCCGAGCGCATGGGCTGAGTCCCACCGTTGCCGGGGGCGCTGCCCCCGTCCGCGTGCCGCGGACTCCCCCGAGGTATTTTGGAACCAAAGAAGCCAGGAGCGCCGCGCCCCTGGCTTCTCTTCGTCGAAAATACTCCCGCCGGAGGCGTCCGGCAGGGCCACGCGCGCGGCGCCGACCGGCCGGGTGCTTGGGGTCGGGCGCAGGGATTGACGGGTGCTGGGAAAGGGCGTTTGCTTCGCCGGTTGGCGACCGATCGGCGAGACGGACATGACACGGGAAGAGTTCACCATCGAAGGGGCGCTTGGCACGCCGCACTTCCTGCCCTGGGTCGAGCGCCACGCGGCGCGGCTGGGGGTGGGGATGCGGCTGCGCGACAGCGCGCCGGAGCGGCTGGCGGTGGAGTTCGAAGGCGCGCCGGCGCTGCTTGACGCGATGGAGATGGGCTGCCTGCTGGGTCCCATCGACGCCTGGGTCGAGTCGATTGTGCGCAAACGGATTTCCGCCACGTAAGCGCGCTTTGAGGCCTGCCTGATTTTCAGGCGTTCCGCCAAATTGCTGGGCGATTTCTGCGCCGGGTCTCTGGTGTCGAGGGGCCGAGATGGGCATGATGGGCGCGGCGTGCTCGGATCCGTGTGCGTCAGCGCCCACACCCGACACCGGAGACACCGTGCCCACCGATTGGACCCCCGCTGCGCTTTCCGACGACATCCCCGTTGCCTCCGCCGCGCCGGGGCAGCTCGGGCCGCATGACCTCGCGATCTGGCGCAGCGCCTCCGGGCGCATCGCCGCCTGGGCTGATCGCTGCCCGCATCGCGGCATGCGGCTGTCGCACGGCTTCGTGCGCGGCGAGCGTCTGTCCTGCATCTATCACGGCTGGGGCTATGGCGAGGGCGGGCAATGCGTGCGCATCCCCGCCCATCCCGAGCTGACCCCGCCCGAGGCGATCAGGGTGCCGGTGTTCTCCGTGGCCGAGGCCAGCGGGGTGATCTGGGTGGCCGAGGAGGCGCCAGACAGCCCGCCGCCGGAGTTTCCCGGGGTCGTGGCATTTCGCTCGCTGCAGGTTTCGGCCGCGCCGGAGGCGCTGGCCGCGGCGCTTGGGGGCACGGGCACGGTGATCGAGACCGTGCTCGGCGGCGCGCAGGTGGTGGCGCTGATCCAGCCGCTGCGCGACGGCGCGGCGGGGCTGCACCTGCTGGCGCCCGAGGGCAGCGATCCGGCGGCGCTCGACGCGCTTTCGGCGGAAGTCGAGGCGCTGCGGCGCCGACTCGAAGCGGCAGAGGAGATGACGGCATGAGCGAGTTGGGCGCGATGCGCGATCAGTGGTACCCGGTGGGAATGACCAAGCAGCTCACGGCGCAGGGCCGCGATACGCTGCTCATGGGCGAGCCGATCCGGGTGGCTCTCGCGGGCGGTGCGCCAAGCGTCACCGACGGCACGGGCCGCGCGCTGCCGGTGATCGACCGCTTCGGCCATGTCTGGACCTCGCTCGGCCAGCCTGAGAAGGATCTCTTCACCATCCCCGAGGTCGACCAGCCGGGTCGGCGGCTGGTCGATGTGGGCGTCTGCCGGGTGCGCTGCTCGCCGCTGCGGGCGGTGGAGAACTTCCTCGACATCGCGCATTTCCCCTTCGTGCACACCGACATCCTCGGCTCCGAGCCGCATACGGAGGTCGCGCGCTACGAGGTCGAGATCCGCGACGATGTCGACGAGGTCTGGGCCACCAAGGTGAAGTTCTTCCAGCCGCAGGCGGCGAAATCCGCGGAAGGCGGCATCACCACCGATTACATGTACCGGGTCTGCGCGCCGACCTGTTCGGTGCTCTACAAGACCTGCCCGCCGAAGCCCGGGGAGTGGGACGTGATCGCGCTCTTCGTGCAGCCGCTGACCGAGACGCTCTGCGATGTCTGGCCCTACATGGCGCTCTACGACGACGATGCCGAGATGACCGACCTGATCCACTTCCAGCAGATGATCTTCGTGCAGGACCGCTCGGTGCTCGAGAACCAGCTGCCGGCGCTGCTGCCGCTCGATCCCGGGCGGGAGATCCCGACCCGGGCCGACATGACCTCGATCGCCTATCGCCGCTGGCTCAAGCGGCATGGCTTTACCTACGGCGCGCAACTGGTGGCGGCATGATCCTTTACGACTATATCCTTTCGCCCTCGTGCTACCGCGTGCGTCTGCTGGCGGCGCTGATCGGGCGCCGGCTTGATCTGCGCGCGGTCGATCTCCACCCCGGGCAGGAGCACCTCTCCGAGCCGATGCTGGCGCTGAACCCGGCGGGCACCATCCCCGTGCTCACGGATGACGGGCTGGTGCTGACCGAGAGCACCGCGATCCTGACCTATCTCGCCGCCCATGACGCGCCGGCCTGGCTGGGCGAGGATACGCCGGCCATGCGGGCCCGCGTGGCGCAATGGCTGGCTTTCGCGCAGCGGCTGACCGACAGCGCAGGCGCCGCGCGGGCGCATGACATGCTGCTGGCGCCGGGCGATATCGACGCGCTGCGCGGGCAGGCCACGCAGGCGCTGCGCGAGCTCGAGGCGGCGCTTTCGGCTGCGCGGCGGCGGGGCGAGAGTTTCCTCGCCGGCAACCGGCCCACCATCGCCGACATCGCCTGCTTCCCGCATGTGGCGCTCGCCCCCGATGGCGGGCTGCCGCTCGATCCGTATCCCTCGATCCGGCTGTGGATGCGGGCGATCCGGGCGCTGGACGGGTTCATCGAGATGCCCGGCATCCACCGCCTGCACGAACTGAAGCCGGAGCCCGGGCCGATGCCCGAGGTGATCCGCAAGGAGCAAGCCTGACATGACCGGATACCTGCTGAAAGGCTGCGCCGCCGTGGTGACCGGCAACGAGGTGCTGCGCGACGTCGACCTGCTGACCGACGGCCCCGCGATCAAGGCCATCGGGCCGGGGCTGAGCGCGCCGAGCGCCGAGGTGATCGACGCGTCCGGCTGGTTCGTCTACCCGGGCCTCGTCAACACGCATCACCATTTCTTCCAGTGCTTCGTGCGCAACCGCGTGGAGCTCGACTGGACCAAGCTCTCGGTGATCGAGTGGCTCGACCGGATCTACCCGATCTTTGCCCAGCTCACCGAGGAGAGCTTCTATCACAGCTCGCTGACGGCGATGGCGGAACTGGCCAAGCATGGCTGCACCACCGCCTTCGACCATCAGTACTGCTTCCCGCGCAAGGCGGGGACGGGCATCGTCGACCGGCAGTTCGAGGCCGCCGAAAAGATCGGCCTGCGCTTCCATGCCGGGCGGGGCACCAACACGCTGCCGAAATCCGAGGGCTCGACCATCCCCGACGAGATGCTCGAGACCACCGACGAATTTCTCGCCGATTGCGAGCGGCTGATCGACGCCTATCACGATGGCGGTCCGTTCTCGATGCGGCAGGTCTCACTGGCGCCGTGCCAGCCGGTGAATTGCTACCGCGAGACTTTTTTCGAGAGCATCCGGCTCGCGCGCGACAAGGGCGCGATCCTGCACAGCCACGTGGGCGAGGGCGAGAGCGAGGTGATCCGCGCCCGCCACGGCATGCGCACGGTCGACTATCTCGAGGAGATGGGCTTTTGCGGGCCCGATACCTTCTATGCCCATTGCTGGGAACTGACCGAGGACGAGCTGCGCCAGATGGCGGCGAGCGGCACCGGCGTGTCGCATTGCCCCGAGCCGGTCTACCTCGTCGGCGCCGAGGTCACGCCGATCCCGGCGATGGAGGCGCTTGGCGTGCGGGTGGGGCTGGGCTGCGACGGGGCTGCGAGCAACGACAACTCGAACCTCATGCACTGCCTGCACTCGGCCTACATGCTGCAATGCCTTGTGGCCTCGAGCCGCAGCCACAAGGTGCCCGAGCCCGCGACATTCCTGCGCTACGGCACCTCGGGCGGGGCGTCGCTGCTGGGGCGCACGGATATCGGCCAGCTCGTGCCCGGCATGGCGGCCGATCTCTTCGCCATCGACAGCCGCCGCATGGATTACGTCGGCACCCGCCACGATCCCGAGAGCCTGATCCCGCGGGTGGGCATCGGCATGGCCACCGACATGACCATGGTGAACGGCAAGATCGTCTGGGCCGACGGGGCATTCCCCGGGCTCGATGAGCGCGAGATGGTCGTCGAGGCCGAAGCGGCGCTTGCCAAGATAGGTATATAAAACAGGGAGTAACCAACACATGACGAAGCACCTGAACCGTCGCCGATTCCTGCAGACCTCGGCCGCCACAGGCCTTGCCGCCGGCATCGCCCCCTCCATTGCCCACGCGCAGGATCCGCTGGACATCGCGCTTGTCGTGCCCTCGCCGGTGGGCGAAGTGGGCTGGTCGCACGCGCTGGCCGCGGGGCTCGAGCCGATCAAGGCCGAGTATGGCGATGGCGTGAACATCACCATCCTCGAGAACATCCCCGAGGGCCCGGATGCCGACCGCATCATGAACAAGGTCGTCTCGGACGGCGCCAAGTTCCTGCTCGCCGGCAGCTTCGGCTACCAGAACGGCGCCATGCAGATCGCCCGCCGCAACCCCGATGTCACCGTGCTGCACGCCTCGGGGTTCATGGTCGCGCCGAACTTCTCGCCCTTCGCGGCAAAGTACTTTCAGGGCACCTACCTGATGGGCATGGCCGCCGCGGCGCTGTCGAAGACCGGCAAGCTGGGCTCGGTCTCGGCCTTCGCGATCCCGGAACTGATCACCTCGATCAACGCCTTCACGCTGGGCGCGCAGGCGGTCAACCCCGAGATCGAGGTCTCGGTGGTCTGGGTGAACTCGTGGTTCGACCCGGCGCAGGAGCAGGACGCCGCCCGCGCCCTTCTGGCGCAGGATTGCGACGTGATCTTCTCAAACGCGCAGGACACGCCCTCGGTGGTGTCGGTCTGCGAAGAGGCGGGCGCCTACGTGTTCAACCTGAACTCCTCGATGAAGGAAAACGCGCCGAACTACTATCTGGGCTGCGTCGAGACCGACTGGTCGCCGTTCTTCATGGAGTCGGTGAAGGCGCACATGGACGGCAGCTTTGAGGGCCGCAACGCCTTCCTCGGGGTCGAGGACAACGTGGTGAAGGTGACAGACTGGAACCCCGACATCCCCGCCGAGACCAAGGCGCAGATCGACGAGATCGAGGCTGCGATTGCCGACGGCTCGTTCCACCCGTTCACCGGCCGCATCGTCAAGCAGGACGAGACGGTTGGCGTCGAGGATGGCGAGACGCTGCCCGACGAGGCCATCGTCTCGATGGACTGGCACGTCGCCGGCGTGACCACGCCGCTGCCGAACTGAGCGCACGATGCCGGCGCCGCTGCTGTCTCTTCGGGGGCTCTCGAAGAGCTACGGGACCGTGCGGGCCAACCGCGACATCGACCTCGATGTCGCGGAGGGCTCGATCCACGCCATCTTGGGCGAGAACGGCGCCGGCAAATCGACGCTGATGAAACTGATCTACGGCGTCGAAAGTCCGGATGCGGGCGAGATGCGCTGGCAGGGCAACCCGGTCGCGCCAAGCTCGCCCAACGAGGCAAGATCGCAGGGCATCGGTATGGTATTCCAGCATTTTTCGCTCTTCGAGACGCTCACGGTGGTGGAGAATATCTCGCTCATCGTGCCGGGAAAGAAGCGCGCATTGGTGGCCCGCATCCGCCAGCTCGGGCAGGATTACGGGCTCGAGGTCGACCCGCTCGCGCATGTGCACGCGCTCTCGGTCGGCGAGCGCCAGCGGGTTGAGATCATCCGCTGCCTGATGACCGATCCGAAGCTTTTGATCCTCGACGAGCCGACCTCGGTACTGCCGCCGCAATCTGTCAGGACGCTGTTCGAGACCTTGCTCAAGCTGCGCGACCGGGGCGTCTCGATCCTGTTCATCTCGCACAAGCTCGAGGAGATCCGCTCGATCTGCGACCACGCCACCATCTTGCGCGACGGCGCGGTGACCGGCCATGTCGACCCGCGCGAGCATGACGCGCATGATCTTGCGCAGATGATGATCGGCCGTGACATGCCCGCGCCGCGCCCCTTCGTGCCGCGTGAGCCGGGGCCGGTGCTGCTCGAACTCGCAGGCCTCGACTACCAGCCCGACGACCCGTTCCAGATGTCGCTGAAGGCGGTGAGCCTGAAGCTGCACGCGGGCGAGATCCTCGGCATCGCCGGGGTCTCGGGCAACGGGCAGGGCGAGCTGGCACGGCTGATCTCGGGCGAGACCCGCCGCCACGCCGAGGCGCGCGACGAGGTGATGATGTTCGGCCAGCCGGTGGGCGATCTCGGCGCCGCCGCGCGCCGCAGGCTGGGCTTTGCCTTCGTGCCCGAAGAGCGGCTGGGCCGCGGCGCCATCCCCGAGATGTCGCTCTCGGACAACAGCCTGCTCACCGCGCACGGGCTCGGCCTCGTGAGGCGCGGCCTGATCGACCGCGGCGCGGAGGACGCGTTCACCCGTCGCTGCATTTCGGATTACGACGTGCGCACCCCCGGCCCGCAGGCCGAGGCCGGGGCGCTTTCCGGCGGCAACCTGCAGAAATTCATCGTCGGCCGCGAGATGGAGCTGGCCCCGAAGCTCTTCTTCGTCTCGCAGCCCACATGGGGCGTCGATATCGGCGCTGCCACCGAGATCCGCCGCCGCCTCGTCGACATGCGCAACGCCGGTGCCGCGGTGCTGGTGATCTCGGAAGAGATCGAGGAGCTGTTCGACATCTGCGACCGCATCCAGGTGATCCGCGAGGGCCGGTTGTCGCCCTCGCTCACGGTCTCGGAGACGCGGGTCGAGGAGGTCGGACGCTACATGATCGGCGCAGAAGAGGGGACCGCCTGATGGGCATCCGGATGATCCGCCGCACCACCGCCTCGCGCCGCATGGCGGTGCTGGCGCCGATGGGGGCGCTGGCGCTCGCCATCGTGCTGAACTTCCTGCTCTACATCGTCATGGGCAACGATCCCGCGGCAGTGTTCTACGCGCTGCTGCTCGAGCCCTTCGTCTCGTGGTCGTCCTTCTCGGAGGTGCTGCTGAAGATGACGCCGCTGCTGCTCATCGCGCAGGGGCTCGCCATCGGTTTTCGCGCCAAGGTGATCAATATCGGCGCCGAAGGGCAGTTCATCCTCGGCGCGATCTTCGCCAGCTCCATCCCGGTCTGGTTCCCGCAGGCCACCGGCGGCTGGATCTGGCCGCTGATGCTACTGCTGGGCGGCGTGGGCGGCGCGCTCTGGGCGGTGCTGCCGGCGTTCTGGCGGGTGCGGCTCAACGCCTCCGAGATCCTCGTCACGCTGATGATGAGCCTGATCGCGGCGCAATTGCTCGCCTACCTTCTGGTGGGGCCGTGGAAGGACCCGATGGGCTTCAATTTCCCGCAGACGGTGATGTTCCAGTGGGATGCGATGGTGCCGACGCTGATCCCGGGCACGCGGGTCAACGTGGCGCTGATCCTGGCGCTGCTCTGGAGCGCGCTGGCCTATGTCTACATGCAAAAGAGCTTTCAGGGCTACCAGCTCGTGGTCGGCGGGCTGGCGCCGCACGCCACCGCCTATGCGGGCTTTTCCGAGGGCCGCGCGGTCTGGCTCTCGCTGCTGATCGGCGGCTTTGCGGCCGGGCTCGCAGGCGCCGCCGAGGTGGCGGGGCCGATGGGACAGCTGCAGCGGGGTATCTCCTCGGGCTATGGCTACGCGGCGATCATCGTGGCCTATCTGGGCGGCCTGCACCCGGTGGGCATCCTGTTTTCCTCGCTGTTCATGGCGGCGCTCTATATCGGCGGCGACAACGCCATGGTCTCGGCAGGGCTGCCGGTGGCCGCGGTCCGGGTGTTCCAGGGCTCGCTGCTGTGCTGCTACCTCGCGGCCATCGTGCTGGTGCGCTACCGGCTGGTGCGCGACGGGCAGGAGGCGCCGGCATGAGCGCGCTGTCCTTCATCATCGCCGGTATGCTGGCCGCCGCCATGCCGTTTCTTCTCGCGGCCCTTGGCGAGCTGGTGGCCGAGCGTTCGGGCGTGCTCAACCTCGGCATTGAGGGCATGATGGCGCTCGGCGCCGTGGTGGCTTTCATCGTGGTGCGCCAGAGCGGCGGCCACGCCATAGGCTTCGTCGCGGCGGGGCTGGCGAGCGCGGCGCTGTCGATGGTCTTCGCCTGGCTGGCGCTGGCGGTGCGGGCCAACCAGGTGGCGGCGGGGCTCGCCATCGGCATTCTGGGGCAAGGGCTCTCGGCGCTCTTCGGCAAGCGCTACGAGAGCCTGACCGTGCCCGGCCTGCCGAAGCTCTCGGTTCCGGGCCTGTCGGATCTGCCGCTGGTGGGCGGGCTGTTCTCGCAGGATGCGGTGGTCTGGCTCGGCCTTCTGGCGACGCTGGCGATTTGGGCCACGCTGCGGTTCTCCAAGCTCGGGCTGGTGATCCGCGCGGTGGGCGAGAACCCCCACGCGGCGCGCGCGCTTGGCTACAACGTCATCGGAATCCGCTATGGTGCGGTGGCGTTCGGCGGGCTGATGGCGGGCTTCGCGGGCGCCTACGCGGCGACGGTCTACACGCCGCTCTGGGCCGAGGGCATGATCGCCGGGCGTGGCTGGATCGCGCTGGCGCTGGTGGTCTTCGCCACGTGGATGACCGGCCGGGTGGTGTTCGGAGCGGTGCTCTTCGGCGCGGTATCGCTGTCGCAGCTCGCCGCACAGGCCGGTGGCGTTGCGCTGAACTCGCAGCTGCTGGCGAGCCTGCCCTATATCGTGACGATCCTCGTGCTGGGCGCGATCTCGGCCAACAAGCGGCTGCTGAAGATCAACGGTGTGGCCTCGCTGGGAGAGCCGTTCGGCCGCTGAGCGCGAAGGGCCGGCCCTGTCATCAAAGCGTCGCGCCTGCGCGTTAGGCCCTGCCGGACGTCAAGAGGAGACAGGCGATGACGCTTTCCGCCTTCAGCGCACCGGGCCGGTTCTGGCGCGGCAACCTGCACACACATTCGGATCGCTCAGACGGCTGCCTGACGCCGCAGGAGGTCTGCCGGCGCTACCGCGCAGAAGGGTACGACTTTCTTGCGCTGACCGATCATTTCATCGGGGCCTACGGTTACCCGATCACCGATACAGTGCCCTTCCGCGAGGCCGGCTTCACCACCATCCTCGGGGCCGAGATCCACTCCGGCGCCACGGCCAATGGCGAGCTCTGGCACATCCTTGCCGTTGGGCTGCCAGCGGCGTTCCAGCCCCCCCACGCGCCGGGCTTCGCGCCCGTCGCAGGGCAGGAGAGCGGCCCCGAGATCGCCGCCCGCGCCCGCGCCGCGGGGGCCTTCGTCGCCATCGCCCATCCGCAATGGTCGGGGCTGACGCTCGCTGACGCGCGCAGCCTCACGGCGGCCCACGCGGTCGAGATCTACAACCACGGCTGTGCCATCGGCTGCGACCGGGCTGACGGTGCCGCCATTGCCGACCTTCTGCTTTCGGAAGGCCGCCGTCTGAGCCTCATCGCAACCGACGACGCGCATTTCACCGAGCCCGACCATTTCGGCGGCTGGGTCATGGTCAAGGCCGAGGAGAACGCGCCCGAATCCCTGCTCGCGGCGCTGAAGCGCGGCGATTTCTACGCGAGCCAAGGCCCTGAGCTGCGCGGCGTCCGCCTGGACGACGACCGTCTCGCCGTTGAGTGCTCTGCGGTGCAGACGGTGATCGTTCAGGGCCACGGGTCGGCGGCCGCGGCGGTGCAAGGCCAGTCGCTGACCTCTGCCAAGGTGCCGCTGGACCGGGTCCGCAACAGCCAGTGGCTGCGCGTCACGGTGATCGACCGGGCGGGAAAGCGCGCCTGGTCGAACCCGATCTGGCGCTGAGGCGTCGCTCTCCCGACCGTCGCAACTGTGGTAGCGCCGGACGCCTCCGGCGGGAGTATTTTTGACGAAGAGAAGCCAGGGGCGCAGCGCTCTTGGCTTCTTTGGTTCAAAAATACCTCCGGGGTGAATTGGCCGCAGGCCAAGAGGGGGCAGCGCCCCCTATCTCCACTCAAGGCACGCCTCCGCTGCGATAGGGGCCGCTCCCGTCACGGCGCTTCATCAGCCGCAGCGCTTGCGGGCAGCTGCGCGGCGCTCTCGGTGGCCGCGCAGCCCACGCATCGGACGATCTCGGCGATGCGGGCGAGCTGCTCTCCCAGCGGTGTCGACTTGCGCCAGACCATGCCGATGGTGCGCACCGGCGCCGGCTCCGGCAGCCGCGCCAGCGAGACTTGCGCGGACCGGGTTTCGATCGGCAGCGCCATCTCGGGGATCAGCGTGATGCCGATCCCCGCCCCAACCATCTGGACCAGCGTCGAGAGCGAACTGCCCTCCATCAGATCGCGGGTCACCGAGGGCGAGAGCTTGCAATAGGACAGCGCCTGATCGCGGAAGCAGTGCCCCTCCTCGAGCAGAAGCAGCCGCATCTCGTGCAGCATGCCCGGATCCGGCACCGGCTTGTCGGCCTCGCCGGGCCCGCGTACCAGCACGAATTCCTCGTCGAACAGCGCCACCTCCTCAAGCCCCGGCTCCGAGATCGGCAGCGCCACGATGGCGGTGTCGAGCCTGGCCTCGTGCAGATCCTCGATCAGCGTCTTCGTCACCGCCTCACGCGGGCGCAGGTCGAGACCGGGATATTCCTGCGCCAGAGAGGTGATGACGCGCGGCAGCAGATACGGCGCTACGGTGGGAATGACGCCGATCCGCAGCCGGCCCACCAGCGGCCCTTGCGCCGCGCGCGCGAGATCGGCGAGGTCGTCGACCGAGCGCAGGATCTCTCCGGTGCGGGCGGCGAACTCCTCGCCCAGCGAGGTCAGCCGGATCTGCCTTGCCCCGCGCTCGACCAGCGGCGCTCCGATCAGTGTCTCGAGCTCGCGGATCTGCATCGACAGCGCCGGCTGGCTGATCGCGCACAACTCGGCGGCGCGTCCGAAATGCCCCAGACGGGCCAGCGCATCGAAGTAGCGCAGGTGTTTCATCGAGATGTTTGCCATAAGCATGTCTTATCGGATGTTTAAGAAAATGCAATTGGGCTTTATGGCGCACCTTTGCTAGAACGATTCTAGCAAGGGAGACGAGGCCGACCGCGCCGGTTGCGACGATGCGTCGGGATGGCGGCCCCCAAGACCTGTATCGACACGCACGACGATCTCTGGAGGATATCATGGACGGACACACAGTCGAAGGCGACCTCAACGAAAGCACCCGCGGCAGCGGCGGCAAGTGCCCGGTGATGCATGGCAGCCTGACGGCGCTCGGCACCACCGTGATGGATTGGTGGCCGAACGCGCTCAACCTCGACATCCTGCACCAGCACGATCTCAAGACCAACCCGATGGGCCCCGATTTCGACTACCACGAGGAGCTGAAGACGCTCGACGTGGAGGCGCTCAAGGATGACCTGCGCCAGCTGATGAACGACAGCCAAGAGTGGTGGCCGGCCGACTGGGGCTCGTATGTGGGCATGTTCGCCCGCGTCGCGTGGCACGCAGCCGGGTCCTACCGCCTCTCCGATGGCCGTGGCGGTGGCGGCACCGGCAACCAGCGCTTCGCGCCGCTCAACAGCTGGCCGGACAACGTCAACACCGACAAGGGCCGTCGCCTGCTGTGGCCGATCAAGAAGAAATACGGCAACAAGATCTCCTGGGCCGATCTGATGATCCTGTCGGGCACCATCGCCTACGAGGTCGCCGGCCTGAAGACCTTTGGCTTCGCCTTCGGCCGCGAGGACATCTGGCACCCGGAAAAGGACACCTACTGGGGCTCCGAGAAGGAGTGGCTGGCCCCCTCCGACACCCGCTACGAGGAAGTGTCGAAACCGGACACCATGGAAAACCCACTGGCCGCCGTGCAGATGGGCCTGATCTACGTGAACCCGGAGGGCGTCAACGGCGTCTCCGATCCGCAGAAGACCGCCGACCAGGTGCGCGAGACCTTCGCCCGCATGGCGATGGACGACGAGGAAACTGCCGCGCTGACCGCCGGTGGCCACACCATCGGCAAGTGCCACGGCAACGGCAACGCGGATGACCTCTCGCCCGAGCCCGAAGCCGCCGGCCCCGAGTATCAGGGCATCGGCTGGATGAACACCAAGGGCCGTAGCGTCGGCCGCGACACCGTGGTGTCGGGCATCGAGGGCTCCTGGACCACCAACCCGACCAAGTTCGACATGGGCTGGTTCGACATGCTCTTCGGCCACGAGTGGGAGCTCAAGAAATCCCCTGCGGGCGCCAGCCAGTGGATGCCGGTCGACATCAAGGAAGAGGACATGCCGGCCGATGTCGAGGACCCCTCGATCAAGACCATGCCGATCATGACCGATGCCGACATGGCGATGAAGGTCGACCCGATCTACAACGAGATCTGCCAGAAGTTCATGGCCGACCCGCAGTATTTCGAAGACACCTTCGCCCGCGCCTGGTTCAAGCTGACCCACCGCGACATGGGCCCCAAGGCCTGCTACTACGGCCCCGACGTGCCGCAGGAAGACCTGATCTGGCAGGATCCGATCCCCACCGGTTCGACCTCCTACGACGTGGCCGCGGTAAAGGCCAAGATCGCCGAGGCCGGCATCCCGCTCGCCGACATGGTGGCCACCGCCTGGGACAGTGCGCGCACCTATCGCGGCTCTGACAAGCGCGGCGGGGCGAACGGCGCCCGCATCCGCCTTGCGCCGCAGAAGGACTGGGTCGGCAACGAGCCCGAGCGTCTGTCGGCGGTGCTCGCCAAGCTCGAGCCGATCGCGGCAGAGACCGGTGCCTCCGTCGCCGACGTCATCGTTCTGGCCGGCAATCTGGGTGTCGAGCAGGCGGCGAAGGCCGCAGGCGTCGATCTCGAGCTGCCCTTCGCACCGGGCCGCGGTGACGCGACCGACGAGATGACCGATGCCGAGAGCTTCGAGCCGCTCGAGCCGCTGGCCGATGGGTTCCGCAACTTCCAGAAGACCGAGTACGTGGTCAGCCCGGAAGAGATGCTGCTCGACCGTGCTCAGCTGATGGGCCTGACGGCGAACGAGATGACCGTGCTGGTCGGTGGCATGCGCGCCATGGGCACCAATTTCGGCGCCACCAAGCTGGGCGTGTTCACCGAGCGCGAAGGGGCCCTGACCACCGACTTCTTCGACGTGCTCACCGACATGGCATACCAGTGGCTGCCGGTGGCCGGCGGGATCTACGAGATCCGCGACCGCAAGTCGGGCGAGGTGAAGTACACCGCCAGCCGCGTCGACCTGGTGTTCGGTTCGAACTCGATCCTGCGCGGCTATGCCGAGGTCTATGCCCAGGACGACAACCACGGCAAGTTCGTCACGGATTTCGCTGCGGCCTGGACAAAGGTGATGACCGCCGACCGCTTCGACCTCGCGTCGTAAGCGCCGCTCGAACACGCGGGACGGTGCGCCGCCCTGCAACGGGTCCGGCCCTGGCGCTCACGACCCACTTTCCCCCGCCGCACCGATGGTGTTGGCGGGGGGTTCTTTTGGCGACACTTCGGAGGCATCGACGCTCCGCGCGTCTGATGAGGGGAGCAGGGGGCGCTGCCCGGCTGTTGATTGCACTGTGCCTCAGGTTCCTCGCTCCTGTGACACGAGATACGGCGGCGCGGAGGTCAACACCCCGTTTCGCTAGGGTGCTACGGCTCGATCAGACCTTCGCGCTGCGTATAGTGCATGTCGGGTCTCGTCCCCGAAGCCGTCCTACGTGTCTAGCGCGGCAAGCCCATCAAAGAGCGACCCCAAGGGCGGATTCCGGACCTTCGCTGCGGCTACAATCCGATCGCCCAACAAAGGTGGAAGCTGACCTTCGGAGCGGACCAAGGTCGAGGTTTGTGCTGAACTGCCACAAGCCCGCTTCGAGCCCAGACTTGCCCTCGCCGTGCCGCACCTTCGCTGCGCGTGCATTCGGTAGATGCCAGCCCAATCTTGCCCTTCGCTTGGATGTGCCTTGTCCAGCGAAACGGACCTTCGTCCCGAGGCCATTGTACGAACGAGAAGCGGACAAAGCCGACATCCGATGAATGCCGGCTTTTGATCTATGGAGAAATGCAGTTTCCGCTGGTGACTGGAAAGCTTCGGTTTTGGTCGTTCAGCCCCTTAGGCTGACACTTTTTCAGAACCGAAGGCACTTCGATATAATTTGTCAGCCACCCCATTCATTTCTGACGAACTCTTCTATCTTTGACGCGCGAGCACGCACCGCTTTTTTATCCCACTTCAGTCCGTTTTCAATTTCGTGGCCGATCTCCAGCGTGGACTGCATCCCACATTCGACGTATTTTGCAGCCTTGTCGGATGGTGGCCGATCCTTCAGTGAAGAATTAACCCCGGGAGGAAGCATCGTCAGGTTTCCGAGGCTGTGGATATAAGACTTTCCTGAGCTTTGAGGCATGATATGCTCAATCGAACGCGCGGGATCGGCTGCCCAAACCTTCGCCCATTGCGATTCATTCATCGTTGCGCCGCTCTCTCGCGCCAGATGCTCCTCGTACCGGAATAGAAGATAACGAACTTCTTCATTATAGCCCCCATACCAGTCTTCCCAAGTCTCGTCATCGATGATCGTGTCGATGTCGAAGCCGTCGGCGAGAGCCTTGATCTTCCCTTTGATTTCTTCGGCATTTGGCTTTTCCTTCAGCACGCTATATCCCAGCCGGATGTAGTCTCCGACCTTTGATCGACTATCCTTACCCGCAAGCGTGAAAATGCGAAATGTCACCCGCTCCCAAGCGCCGAGCAGGTTCCGTTCTGTCTCTTCATCAAACCCACGCAGCATGATGGCGATCGCGAGAAAACGTGCTTGCGAGATACGGGTGACAGCCGCCCGCCGCTGATCGTTGTGCAGGTCCACAACCTTTCCGACTACCGTCTTCAACCAAGTTGCGGAACTGACAATAGTCTTGAGACGCTTGTCAGCTGCCTGAAGCAGTGCAGCAGATGCATCTTGCTCATTGAGAACACGGTTCAGAGGTTTGTCGCTTGAGAAAGTTCCGGCGAATCTTAAAGCCTCTGCACCCAAGTGATTGTCCAGCCCGAGAAGGCGATACACATCTTTAAATAAGTTCTGCACCTCGCGCAATCCGTCAGCTTGCGACCCGGGCTCCACATATTCGTAGATTGACGCCATGAGCTGGCTTTTGGTCTTGTCAATCCAACGAACGTCGAGCCCACGACTATTGAGCACTTCAAAGACGCGGTAAACTGTTCCTTCGTCATTAAGTTCATGATAAATCATCGACAGCTTGTGGCGGATGGTCGCAACCAAATCAGTCAAACCATCGGTCATTTGCCAATTCGCGACGAATGCTTCGCATTCTTCAGCTGCATTAATGACATTGGCATCAGCAGACGTCACGATTGAGTCCCTCCGAATCTCCCCATCCCTGATGTAGCTTGCAAAGACATCACTGCTGTCGTGATTGGTCTGCAACAGAACCAAGTTGTGATCGTCGCCTTTGACGAGCATGCGACGCAGATCATTCCGGATGTTTTTTCCCGTCTCTTGATCTTCACCGAATGCCTTTTCGATAGCCTTGAACAGTATAACTAATGTCGTGAGGCGCTGCTGGCCATCTACGAGCTCGACAACGTTAAATTCATCGGCGTCAATTAGGCGCTTCTCGAGAGCGAGAGCGACCACTGTGGCCATAAAGTGCTCGCGGCCCGAGCGGGCGGCTTCCCGAATGTCTTCAAATAAGTCAGAGCGTTGCCGTGTTCCCCATGAGTAGGCGCGTTGATAGTCGGGAATTCGAAACAAGCGGCTTTGCATCAGGTGAGCCACGGTTAGATGTTGAGGGCTAAGTTGCATTTCTGTGCCTTTTTATGTCGAACTTCTACGTAGCCAGTTCCTGTCTAGGCTACGAGAAATGTTGGGTATTTGCTGCGCAGACTGCAGATAACCGCTCCGGAATGGAACCCCCTCGCCACAACCAGCGAACCGCAAAACATCGTATCTGTCTCTATGAGCGTCAGCCTCCTCTCGGCACTTCAGCTCGGTCAGTGTCCCAACGGATGATGTCCCGGGAAGTGGTGTAGCTCCTCATGGGCCTCGCGCTTTCGAGCGGGCCGAGCTGGTCAGTCGCTCTGCGCTGCAGGCAGACTGACACCGAGATCATCGCAGACGGGCGCGAGCG